>VOFJ01000119.1_pt1 | contig 28000 bp, 23 predicted proteins | sample 5384081 | NCBI WGS metagenome assembly VOFJ01 (sample SAMN12384729, study PRJNA508395) | human gut metagenome | isolation source: healthy gut I | host: Homo sapiens | reverse complement strand
ATGGCAGAGCCGATAACGGCACTCTTTTCGGATTCCACCAAGACCACGACCTTATCGGGATAAGTGCCCAGCAGGTGTTCACCGAACAGGCATTGGGACAGTTGCCATTCCTCTGCCAGCTCATGCCGCCTTTTAAGCAGGCTGTGTATCCAGTCCACTGCCGATGCCTGTCCGTCCTTGACACGGTGTCCGTCATTGGGATTGTACTGCATCACCTTGCCCGTGCGTACCCTGCCTGTGCGGTCTATCTGCCAGAAGATGACTGCCCCGTCACGGGTAGCCCCCAAACGGTACTCTTCCAGCAACCTCTTCAACACTTCCTTTGCCTTGCTGCCGTAATAAGAATCAAGGAGCGATGAAATGAAGCGGAAAAAATTGCTATGCACGCTTTGCGACCTCTCCACATACTTTGGCGGTATGTAGCCTATGGCTGCTTGCCGTGGTTTCTGTACGGACTTCTGTTCCGACTTTTGCCTGTCAAAAGAGAAACCGTTGGCAGTACGGCATTCGGGGTGGTCATGGAAATACTCCTTTGGAGTGTAATGATACCCGCAACTGCTCTCATGATTGCACCTGCCGACAGACGGATGCAGGAGCATACCGCTTTCATCCACATAACATGTGAAAGAACGCTTGTCCCCGCAATTCGGGCAAGTATGCCGTGTTGCCGTTCCTTTATATTTCTGTAATGTATAATTACCCATTGCTTGCCTCCTCTATTTTTCAATGAAATTATTACCGTCCCGTCCTGTCCCATTGTCCCACGTCCTGTGGGTCGGGACAGTGGGACACCTTGGGACACTCTGGAAGTTACCGCTCCGATAAACAAGGCGGTTATCCTTCATACAGATATGTACAGGCTGTTTCATTGCTTGTCCTCCTCTCTTTCCTGACCGATAAACAGCCCCGTCTGCCTTGTTTCCTCCGTTGTCCCACCTGTCCCATATTGTCCCACCGTCCCGTTTCCTACGGGTTGGGACAGCGGGACACTTGGGGCGGCTGATTCCTCCACTTTCCTGTTGCGCTGGATTATCCGGCTGACGGTGGATTTTCCGCAATTTACCTGTGAGGCTATTTCCCTGACGGACTTCCCCGACTGGGGAGACAGTTGTAATATTTGGTAATCCCTCTGGCTGGATTCATTGTCGCCAAGTTTTTTCAAGTGTTCCTTTTCCGTTGAATAGCCCCTGAACACAAATTGCAGAAAAGCATCCATCTTTTCAATCTCGTAGATGATTACATTGTCCGCATCGTGGGAGAATGTCCCATATCGGACTTTGAGCTGTTTTCCATAGCGAAGCCCTCCGTCCTGCGCACTCTTTCCGATGGCAAACACGCTGTCAAAGAAATTGTAAAGCCGTTTGCTGCCAGCAAGGTCGTTGGACGTGATGGGGCAGTCCAAAGAGCGTTTTGGAGTATGCGCCAGCACAAGGACGGACAACCCGTATTTCTTTTTGAGGTTGTTGAGCTGTATCATCAGCCGTCCTGCCGCATCGCCTTTCTCCATAGCACAGCACAAATAGGTAAGATTGTCAACGATGAAAATCTTGCACCCGGTTTGCAGAGCCATCTGCTCAATGCCTCCCATGATGGCTTCCTCGAAATCGGCTTCCAGCAACGAATTGCAGTCAAGCGAAACCCGGTACAGCTTTTCGGGAAAAAGTGTAGGGCTTTCCATGCTCGTTGGTATAGCGGAGCTGGAACTGCTTTTCGGACAGTTCAAAGTCCAGATACAGCACATTGTCCGTCCGGGCGATACGGTCGGCTATCTGCACGGCAAGGATGGACTTGCCCACATTGGAATCCGCAAAGAGGCAGGACAGTTCCCCCTCATACCAGAAACTGTCCCACAGCGCACGGGGCATGGGCAGCAGCGATGCTTCAAGTATCGTCCGGTTTGCGGTCTTGATACTCATTGCACCGATGCTGTCCGGCATCCCGTGCTGCACTTGTCGCCCTCGTCAGGTCGCCATGTATCAGACTGATATAATTCTTGTCCTCTTCCATGACGTTTACCAATTACGTTGACCGGGCTTGCGGCGGTGGGAGGAGGATATGGATTCGCAGAGTTCCTCATCGGACAGGGGTACGGGATTCTTACGGGAGGATTCCAGCCATTTGTCCAGCTCGTCTCTATAAAGACAATAGCGTTTGCCGGGCTTAGTGGCAGGAATGCTTCCCTCCGACAGCTTCATGTAGAGTGTTCCCTTGGGAATGCCCAGATATTCCGCCGCCTCTTCCACTGACATTGGCACATGGGTGTCCACCGCCTTTGCATTGTTCTCACTGCGCTGCTCCGTAAGCAGATTTCTCAGGCTCATCACCTCGTCCCGAAGCTGAGCCACAACCTCCGGGAGGTCGTTGAATGTAATCATTGTTTTTTCCATTTGCGTACTCGCCTCTTTTGTAAGGCATGGCGCAAAGGACCGGAATGATACAGCCGTGAATATCTCCACGAAAGGTCATTGCAAAATAATTCCCGAATAACGATGCCCAACCGTGAATGATGGGTAAAGTTATTCGGGAAACGGTGTGATACAGACAGTTATCTGTTATTGATTACCCGTGATTATTGGTTATTGAAAGGCTGGTTATACTTTTCCCGTACATAATCTGCCGGATAATGGAAATCCAGTCTGCCGTTTTCAGGCTCGTCAATGGGAATCAGTGTCTTTAACGGCTCTACCTTGAAGTTCTTGATGGTCGCTATGTCCGTATCGGCAAACTCCCGTGGAAAAAAGGGTGCTGATGAAGCGGGCACGGTTGTCCCCCGTATAGTATTTCTTGTACATGAAACGCTCGGAGATATTCCACACGAAATGGCGGAGCGGAATATTTGAAATGTCTTTGGTCAGCCGTCCTTTTATCGGCTTGGGCTTGTAACTGTGAAGCCGCATCCAGTTGTTGACCTCGCCACAGATGTGGTTCACTGTCTCCTTGTCTGCGATACGGGGCATGATGAAATGGATGTATTCCATGACCATAGCGATGCGCTCTTCATTTTCCCGTTGCTCCCTGTCCTCGTAATCGGCACGGTTTTTCTCGTGAAGCTCCGGGGATATGGCAATCTCTGTCGGTCTTATATCCGGGGTTGCTTTCCCCCACCTGTCGCCATTGATGCCGGGGTTACAGGCTTGTGTGCATCTTGGGGCTGGTCTTCCCGAATTTCTGTAATTTCGGCAGGTGTCTTTTTCTTGCCGAACTTGATTCTGTAGATTTCGTATGTGTCGAAGATGACTGTCTGGAAAGATAGATAGAGCAGCCAGCCAAGGAGGTTGCTGCATACAAAAACTATCAGGCGTACAAAGTTGTCCTGATTAAATTTCTCTGCGACAATCAGTGTCGCTATGGAAGATATTAGGAGGATGGCAAAGCCGACAAATCCTAAAATGATATGTTTGTCTTTTTTTACGGACTGTTCCATGTTTCTTGTCTTATTCGGTTGTTACTTGTTGCTGTTTTTGCAAATTTAATAGTCTTCTTCCAATTATTACTCATTATCCTTGGTTAGCGGTTTCTTTTTCAATGTTTTTCACCAAATGTCCGGAATCGCACCCGATTATCGTACTTTAAGGACTTTTTAAGGAATGGTGGGCAAAAAAACAGAGGGAGCGGTTAAAGCTCCACGCAATAACCGCTCCCTCTGAATATCCCGGACTTTGAGGATGCCTTATGCCTCCTTGCGTTTCAGGGTTATCTTGTCCACGACCTCGCACATCTGCTGTGCCGCCATCTTGGAATAAATCTGTGTGGTGGTAATGTTCTTGTGTCCCATATAGGCTTGTATGACAGCCATGTCCGTACCCATTTCCACGTGCAGGCTTCCGAATGAATGCCGGGTACAATGGAAGGTTATTTTCTTGGTTATGCCTGCCGCCAACAGCCAACGTTTTAGGGGACCCTGCAGCATCTTATCCTTGAATCCTTCGAAGATAAGCCCTTCATGCCGTTCCCCGAGCAGTCCGTAGGCTTCATCACTGATGGGATTGTGTACAATCTGCTTCGTCTTCTGCATACGGGTGGTCACGAACATCTTGCCGTTGGTGTACGGTTGTATCTGCTGCCAAGTGAGCTGCCTAATGTCGCTCTTCCGCAGTCCGGTCAGGCAGGCGAAAAGGAACGCCCTTTTCAAGACATCTTCTTCGCATGGCGTTTCGGCAAGCCGTATCAGTTCCTCCTGGCTCAGATGCTCCCTCATGGTGGGGATGCACTCGATGCGGTCTAAGAATCCGTTAGGGTTCTCCTTTATCTTCTTGTCCCGGTAGGCGGTGTGAAGTACCGCACGGAAAGCCGACCAGTAGCCTGCCGCAGAATTGATATGCAGCTTTTGGTTGGTGTGTATGGACTGCGGGGCGTTTAGCAGGTATTCCATGAACTTGCGGCACAAGTCCACGTCCACCTCCTCAAAGGTGCATTTGCCGTTTACAAAACGCTCAAAGTGCTTATAGACGTGTTGCCACTTGATATTCTTCCTATCTGCCAGTTCCTTGAAGTAGGCGAGGAAATCCCCTTTCATCTTGGCTTTGTCAAAGAAGCCGTTGTTCTCGTTGAAGATGGCTTCGTAACGTCGGTTACGGAGTATCTCCGCCTTTTTCATCATGCGTGCGTTGAAGTCACGCTCCTGCTGGTTGGCAGGTTTGGCGAAAATGTAAATTCCCAGTGCTTCACGTGTTATCACTTTCATGGTGGCGTTGTCACGATAGCCGGGATAATAGTCCAGACACAGCGAATACTGTGTCCCGTTCTTAATCTTGCGCTTGCGCAAGGTTACTGTCTTGCATTTGCTCATATTGATGATGTTTTTTAAGTTGTACGTTTTCGGAGGTGTTCCCCGTGTTTACGGTGGCAAAGGAACAACGTGAAACAACCGTGAATACCTCCACGACAATCATTTTGAAATAATTTTCCGGCAATGTCGGTTGCTCACGGTTGTTTCTCCCTCTCAGCCATAACACGCTCAACATCAGAGCGTAAAAGCAGGTTTTTCACACCTACCTTTATCTTTTCGATGTGTTTCACCTTGACGATATGGCAGATGTTGGCGGAGGAAAGTCCGTAAATCTGCCGGACTTGCTCCACGGTGTAGTAGCGTTCATCGTTCACGAGGTCTGTCCTGCGGAGTTCGTTCAGATGGGATTTGGAGTAGTAGGTACGCCCGTATTCTCTTTTGGTCGGTATCTTGTGGCGATGGGTGTATGCCCGGAGTGCGGTCGGCTTCATGCCGAACAGTTCTTCCGCTTCTTCAATCAGGAGCCAGTCGGTGATATTGCTGGTATCAACTGCCACACCGAAAAACTCGTCAATGTGTTTTTTGCTGTAATAGTTCTTCCCTGCGATGCGGCAGATAGGTATGCGGTTGCGCTTGGCGGTGGTGTATAGCCACGACTGCTTGACCTTGAAGAGCAACATTACCTCCTCGCCCGAATAGAAGTCCATCACTTCGTCTGTTTCCTTTTCCCTTTTTTCTTTTTTGGCTAGTGGAGACGATGGAGTGAACTTTTTCTGTGCGGAAGTGCTGCCGGGCAGGATGCGGTGGTAGGGGTTGCCTTCCAGCATCCGCTCGATGTCCGCCTTGCGGATGAATGCCATGCGGTTGCTGATACGTGAGGCTTTCAGCTTGCCGAGGGCTACGAGTTTGTAAACATACTGTCGGGAACAACCCATGAGTATGGCTGCTTTGGAAAAAGGTGAGATACTCCTGATGCTGTATCTCCATGATTGGCCGGGCGGTTTTGAAGAGGTTGTTCTTCTGTTCCGTTCTGGCTCGTTTGGCTTCTGCCTGACAAGCCTCGCTGCAATATTTCTGTACCCCGCTCCGGGTTACAAATGACTTGCCGCAAAAACTGCATTTTCTGGTTGTTTTCATGCTGCTTTATCGTTTACTGGTTCATTCCTTCAATCGTGTATCTCTGAAACGGTGAACGGAGGTAAACAGTAGTCAATCGTTGTCGCCTTTCTACACGGTGTTACCATCGCTGCAAGTAGGAGCGGTTGCTGTCGCTTGTCGTAAACGGTTGTAAACCCTTGTAAACTGTCTGCACGATGTGACAAAAAACAAGCTCCGCAAATTCTCCACGTCAGAAATACGTCTCAAAAATATGTGGAAATTTGGGAAGCATCAAAAAGCAGCCGAAAAGTGTTAATTTTTAGAATATACTGATAGATAAAGATTTACGCTTGGATGTTTCTGGTTATTTTTGGTTGTTCTACGCTTCTAAATACAATATCAGCATGCAAAAAGAATGACCGGAATGGCCGTTTTGAGGAAAGATGTTTTTTTCATAATCATATAGTTGTTGTTTGATAAATGTATATTAATAATTTTATATAAGACCCTGTTTTGTGTTTTATAGACTATTTGCGGTATTATTGAGTCGATATAGGATGTTTATTAGGAATATTAATTGATATGGAAGTTTTTTTGTCGTGATGTATTGCTAAATTATTGGGTAGAATCATTTTAAGTTATGATGGAGGTTTATGCTGTATTCTTGTCTTCTGCTGAATTTTGAATTTCTGATGAAAAAACGCGATCTGTTGCTATTCTGCCTAAACGGTGACATATGAACAATAAACCCAGATGGAGTATTTCTCAAGAAACACTCCATCTGGGTTTATTGTTCGAAAAGTAGCGCGTGGGGGACTCGGAACAACCGGGTCAGCCACCGACGACGACGGCTGACCCCCCCCCGGTCTCATAGGATATCTTCGGGGTAAGATGCCGGTCGAGTCCCTTCTCGCAGCGGGTCCGGTGTTCGCGGATGCTGTCTTTGTAACGCTGTTCGTTCTTGGATTTGTTGTCCCGGGAAGCCTCTTTATGGTAGATGTGGAACACGATGCCCCGGAACTTCATGCAGCGTTGTTCCACGCCGCTGTTGTTCAGGCGCAGTACCAGTTCGGTATCTTCGTAGCCCCAACCTTCGAAACTCTCGTCGTAACCGTTCACGCGGATCAGGTCCTTGCGCCAGATGGCCAGGTTGCAGCTTCTCGGCGACCGGGTAGGCCCGAACATCCGGTAGAGAACCGCCATGATCGGAATCCGCATGGCATTGTTGCTGTTGCGCACGCCCTTGGTCATGGCCGAGAGCGAGGTGATCTCGCCGCTGAGCACTTTCTGGGCCAGCATCTCGGTGATGATGCCCCGGGAGCCTGAAACGTAGCATCCTTCCCGGGCGAAAATCATGTGGTCCTGAATGAAATGACGTTGCAGGATCAGGTCGCCGTCGATCTGGATGACGTATTCTCCGCGGCTGGCCGCAATGGCCTTGTTGCGGATGGCTGCCACCCGGAATCCGCGGTCCTCGTGCCAGATGTGGTGCACGGGAACCGGCGAGATGTTCTCGAAGTGCTTTACGACATCGCGGGTGCTCATGCCCGATCCGTCGTCCGCAATCAGGATTTCGGAGGGCATGACGGTCTGTTGCATCACGCTGTCAAGGCAAAGGTAAAGCGCCCGAGGCCAGTTGTAAGTGGAAATGATCAACGATACTGTCATCGTACTGTAAAACTATTGGTTAGGTTGGGAGTTCGAGGATAGGCAATAGCGAGTGTGCAAAATCTCTGCCGGGGTGTTGAGCGGAGAGATTCTGGCTGAAAAGAAAATGACGTTGCTGAAATCATTTTGCAAAAGTAGCAATTTATCCGTTATGATCGTCATATGGCTCTTTTTATATATAAATGCACTTTTCGGCCGATACTGCATGCCGAATGGGAAAAGTTTTTTGCAGCCTTGTTTGTATGTATGTTATATATCTTATTTTCAGATGTATGTATGCTTTTTCCGGCTGGTGATATTAAAAAAACTCAAAAAATTTGAAAATTATTTTAATAAAAGCTTGCGCGAATGGTTTTTTCGCCTTATCTTTGCAGTGAAGTTTTAAGGTTCATTTAGGTTAGTAGTTTTAGGTTGGTGAGGAAACTGGGAAAGACGGACTGCGGTCCGGTTCCAGGTTTCCTTTTTTTGCGTCTTTTCGGAAGGCGCTTTTTTTATGCCTGCTTCCGGACACTTCTCTTTTTGTGCGTCCGGATTTTTCCGGCCCTCCCCCGGCTTCCGAAGTATTTGCCCGTTTTTTTGTTCAACGGTGTTAACCGATTCCAGTTTTCGGAAAATCCCGCCGACCGGGGTTTTCAGGCTGCGGTGTTGCGTTGAATGGGTTTAGGATTAAATACTTGCGAGAGTGTTTACTTAATCGGGTAAGTAGTTTTATTGGTTTGCCAATGTTACCAAATTGTTAAATATATTTAAAATATTCATAAAATATTTGCGTAATTCAAAAACGCCCCGATCTTTGCAGTGAAGTTTTAAGGTTCATTTAGGTTAGTAGTTTTAGGTTGGTTGAGGAAATCGGTAGGTTGTAACGGAGATTCCGTTACTAAGACCTAAGGAGCGGTACTCGTTCCGCGGTCGAATACCTCCGATTGAACCTCGTTTTCGGAGGGGGTGGTTCCCCGCCGAAAAAAAGGTCCTAGTCGTGAGACTCGGACCTTTTTTCTTTCCTTTCCGGGCGGGAGAACGTCAGAGTCCGGCCAGTTGCTCGCGGCTCACGCTCACCTCGACGCTTCCGAGCGCGTAACACCCGATGTCGTAAGGATTGTAGTAGAACGTAATGCCTTCGGGCGTGACGAGGAAATTCTCCGTTACGCCGATGTATTCCGGAAAAAATCCTTTCGTCTCCAGCTCTTCGTTGCTCCGGACCCCGTACTGTTCGCATATATCTTCGCGGATCAGCCGGTTGAGCCGCTCCAGCTGCGCTTCGGTGAACAGGTCGGCCGTCGTGATTTCGTAACCGCCTGCCAGCGAATAGTTGTAACATTCCGTACCGTAGATGCCGTGCGCTCCGCCCGTGTAGCTCGACCGTGTGATCACGTAGCAAAGGAGCGTGTCGACGACCGACCCTTCGGATTCGGCCGAGATTTCGCCCTTCCATGCCGGGCGGGCGCTACTTTCCGCTGCGTTCTCGGGCGGCGTCATGTCGCTGGTGACCTGACGGATCGCGGCCGAAGCAGCCTCCCGGGGTGTCCCTTCGAAGTTCTCCAGTTCGAAGAAGCGGCCGATGTTCGCCCGTTCGATCGCTGCGAGGGCGGGGGAGTCCTCGGCGTTGGCGATCGAGGCGAAGCGGTATTCGAAGTCGCAGGAGAAACCGTTTCCGCTGACCAGCGAGTCGGCGCTTACGACGGTGAACTGCGGCTGGACGGGGCGTTTCGTGCAGGACCCGGCCGTCAGTGCGGCGGCCAGGAGGGCGAGGGTACGGAATTTCATGGCGAATACGTTTTTATGTCTATCTGTAAAGATAGCTCAAAAAGCATTTGCGGCGTCCAAAAACGAAAAAAATCACAGTTTTTGCCGGAAAATTTTGGAGTTTCGAAAGAAGGCGTTATCTTTGCACCACAAAACCAAACCGGTGGATTCATCTAAGGGTTAGGATACATGCCTCTCACGCATGACATAGGGGTTCGAATCCCCTATCCACTACCAAACCGACGGCTGTACGCAAGTGCGGCCGTTTTTTGTTTGGGATCGGTCCGGGATTGATCCCGACCGTTTTCGCGCCTCCTCCTCTCCTTCCGATATATTCCTTCAGCGAGCCGATTCTGTTCGTTATTAAAAAAACGCTGTTGGTGATGATTGTTGTGCGGTTCATTGAATTAATTTGCCGCCGTCGCACCGGTCCTCTATTTTTGCTTCAAAATTGCAAATAGAATTTTTATTTTAATAGTATGATTATGAAAAAATTAGTGTCTATGACCATGGCTATGGCCATGATGGCCGCCCTCTTCGTGGCGTGCGGGGATGATGGCACGGACGATGAGACACCCCCCCCCGCTGTTCCGACCATTGCATTGGACGGCGGTGACATCGACCAGCCGCAGGAGATCACGACTCCGATGTCGGTCAAGGTGTCGGTAACGGCTCCCGGCGCTATTGAGGGCTTTACGGTTACGATCGACTCTCCGGCTCTGACGGCCGAAATGCTCGCTACGGTAGGCTTGGCGACCGAGTTGAACCTCGTGAATCCCGGCAGCATGGCCGAAGCGCTCGGCGCGCTCGGGTTCCCTTCCGGGAATGCAGTTTCGGGCAAAACGGCGCTGGCGTTCGATATTTCGGCGCTTGTTCCGATGATTGCGCAGATCTATCACGAAACTTCGGACCACAAGTTCATCCTGAAAGTGACCGATGCGAAAGGACAAAGTACGACCAAAACGCTCACATGTCACCTGACCGCAGCTCCGACCATTGCATTGGACGGTGGCGACATCGACCAACCGCAGGAGATCACGACTCCGATGTCGGTCAAGGTGTCGGTAACGGCTCCCGGTGCTATTGAGGGCTTTACGGTTACGATCGACTCTCCGGCTCTGACGGCCGAAATGCTCGCTACGGTAGGCTTGGCGACCGAGTTGAACCTCGTGAATCCCGGCAGCATGGCCGAAGCGCTCGGCGCGCTCGGGTTCCCTTCCGGGGATGCAGTTTCGGGCAAAACGGCGCTGACGTTCGATATTTCGGCGCTTGTTCCGATGATCGCGCAGATTTACAATGAAACTTCGGATCATAAGTTCATCCTGAAGGTGACTGATGCGAAGGGTAAGAGCACGACCAAAACTCTGACCTGCCATCTGACGGGCAAGGCGGCCCTGACCTATAACAACGATGCCGATCTGTGGGCCAATACCGCGACCGTTACGGCTGCGAATGTTCCCGAAGGCGGCAGCGTGCAGTATCGCGTAAAGGGCGCCGCCGACTGGACCGACGCCGTGCTCGTCGAAGGCGCGAAGTACAGTCTCGCTCCCGTCTGGACCTCGGCGAAGAACGATGCCGAATTGGATATTCACAGCATTCAGGCCGGTACGGGTATTTTTGCCGCTACGACCTACGAAGTGCGTGTCGCAAAGGACGGAGAGACCCTCGCCAGCAAAGAGTTCGCTACGGCGGCCGGGGATAAGATTCCCAACGGCGACATGTCGGGCTGGTCGAAGAGAATCTGGCTCGATGCCAGTAACGGTGAGTATCCGATTACTTATCCCAATCCCGAAGGCGTAAAGCTTTGGGACAGCGGCAACAATGCTTTCCTCGAACAATACAACGAGGACGGAACCCCTAAACTCTTTACGCCGCTTTGCCGGGAGGATGAAACGGAGGCCGGGACGGCGATTCTTTCCGCGCAAATGGTGATGGGCTTCGTGTTTGCCCCGGGGAATATGTTCACCGGCGATTTCAATTACACGGGTCTTTCCGGAACGGTCAATTTCGGTAAGCCCTATGCTTGGACGGCGCGTCCCCGCGCCCTGAAGGTTCGCTATAAGGCGCAGGTCGGCAAGATCGACAAAGTGGGGTCGAACGATCCCGACGGAGCGTCCTACAAGGATAAGCAGGATCGCGCGCGCATTTTCGTCGCTGTTGTCGACTGGACGGCCCAGCATGGTGTGACTTCGGGTATGACCGCTCCTACCGGCATGTGGGATCCCGCGACCATGAAGAGCGTCGACGAAGGGGCGATTCTCGGTTACGGCGATCTGGTCATTACGCAGACTGCTGCCGGCTGGATCGAGGCCACGCTTCCGATCGATTGGTATGTGGAGAAAGCCGGAAAACCGGCTGCCGATAAGTTCTCGCTCGTGATCTCGTGTGCGACCAGCGTGCGCGGTGACTACCTGACGGGTTGTTCGACGAATACGATGCAGGTCGACGATTTCGAGTGGGTTTATTGATCTGAAACCAGGTACCCGGTTCAGTGCCCGCAGGGAGCAGGGCGGTGAGTAGGCAGGGTATTCGGACCGGGTTCTTCTTTCGTTTGTCCTGCTCCCGAAAAAATGCGACGGCCGCCTTTCGATAAGGCGGCCGTCGCGGCGTTGGTTAGTTAAGGTATTAAAGGTTGGTGGGGGTTTGTTTTTCGAATTTCGCCTTGAACTTGTCCAGCTGGCGTTTCAGGGCGTCGATGGCTTCGTCCACCGACTCCTCGAAGGCTTTCGACTGGTGGCAGGCCACCAGGTCCTCGCCCGGCATGTGCAGCGTGATGGTTGCGAATTTGTTTCCTTTTTCGTGGTCCTTATCGAGTTTGAGAATGACCTCGGCTCCGGTCGAGCGCTCCGCAAAGCGGTCCAACTTCGCCATTTTGGCATTCACGAATTCGATCAGCCGTTTGTCTGCGTCGAATTTCACGGATTGAATCTGTACGTTCATAGCCTTGCAGTTTATAAAAGTTAATCACTTCCCTCCCTTTTCGCGGGGATGGGCTTTCGCATAAATCTCCCGGAGCCTGGCGATGCTGTTGTGCGTGTAGACCTGCGTGGCCTGCAGCGAGGCGTGCCCGAGGAGTTCCTGTATTTCGCGCATATCGGCGCCTGCGTTCAGAAGGTGCGTGGCGAACGTGTGCCGCAGCACATGGGGGCTTTTCTTGCCCTGTACTCCCGCGCGGGTGAGTTCTTCCTGCACCGTGCGGTAGACGACGCTCCGGGATATGCGCTTCCCTTTATGTGTTAAAAATAGTGCTTTTTCCGAAGAAATGCAAATATTTTGCCTCTCAATTAACCCGATGTAGTGCAAAATCTTTTCGCGGACGAATTCCAGGATCGGGACGATGCGCTCCTTGTCTCCTTGCCCCGGATGCGCAGCGACGAGAAGTCCGCGGAGAAGTCGCCGCGGTCGATGCCGACCAGTTCCGCCAGGCGCAGGCCGCAGGCGTAGAGGAGGAGTATGATCAGCGAATTGCGCTCGCGGGTGAAATCGTCGCTGTCCTGTTCGCATTCGCTGACGATGCCGCTCATGCGGCTTTCGGGGACGAAGGCCGGCAGTCGCCGCGAAGTCCGCAGCGAGGAGATCGGGTGTATGATGTCGCGGTCGATGGCTCCCGTGCGGAGCAGCCAGCGGAACAGCGCACGCAGCGACGATACCTCGCGGTTCATCGTGGCGGCGCTCACGCGGCCCGTTTCGGTGCGGTAGAGAATCCATTCGCGGATGTCGTCCGTGGTGATCCGCCGCGGCTCGAACTGTGCGTCGTCGACCCCCAGCCACGCGAGGAACTGCTCCACGTCGTGGCGGTAGTTGCGGACCGTGAGCGGCGAGTAGCGGCGTTCGGCTTCGAGGTATCGGACAAAATCTGCGATCATATGCGGTAAAGATAAGGAAAAACCTGTACCTTTGTTCCGAAAAAGAAATCGAATGAAGCAGAACTGGAAACCGGGGACGGTGCTTTATCCGCTGCCGGCGGTGCTGGTGAGCTGCGGTGCGACGCCCGGCGAGTATAACCTGCTGACCGTGGCGTGGACGGGGACGGTCTGCACCGATCCGCCGATGTGCTTTATCTCGGTGCGGCCCGAACGCCACTCCTACGGGATCATCCGCCGCACCGGCGAGTTCGTCATCAACCTCACGACCCGCGGTCTGGCCCGCGCGCCGCAGACTGGTGCGGCGTGCGCTCGGGCCGCGACTACGACAAGTTCCGCGAGATGGGTCTCACGGCCGTCGCGTCCGAAAAGGTCGCCGCGCCGGTCGTCGCCGAATCGCCCGTGAACATCGAGTGCCGCGTGCGTCAGGTGCTGCCGCTCGGGACCCACGACATGTTTCTGGCCGAGGTGGTCGGCGTCCAGGCCGACGAGGCCTACATCGACCCGGCGACGGGCCGTTTCTGCCTCGAACGGGCCGACCCGATCGTCTACTCCCACGGCGAATATTTCGCGCTGGGCGAAGCGCTCGGCCATTTCGGCTGGTCGGTGCGGAAAAAGAAAAAGGCGCAGAAAAAACGCTGACGCCCCCGATTTTTCGTACCTTCGGGGGTGTAACGCCCCTTTTGTCAGCCGGAGCGTTTTGCCGGACTGCACACGATTCGGTTTTTGATCAGTCCGGGTTTTGTGCCTTCGGTGTTGTAGCGCCTTTTTATCAGCCGGAATATTTTACCGGAATATATACGATTCGGTTTTGAACCCATCCGTTTTTTTGTACTTTTGTTTTATGAAAACACCTCTCGTCGCCTCTTCCCTGTTGTTCGCCTCGGCGGCTCTGCTGCTGGCGGGCTGCGTCAAGATGCCCAAGCCGGTAAGCCCGGACCCCGATGATCCGGACAACCCCGATTTCCCCCCCCCGCGGAATACGTCTATCCCTTCGGCGATGAACCCCGGCAGGTAACGGCCGAAATCACGCTGGCGTTCGAACCCGGGACCGATCTCTCGCAGGTGCGGGTCGGAATCCCTCCCCTGAAATACAACAAGTCGCTGCTGGTGCTGCTGACGCAGGACGACTGCAAACAGGCGGCTTTTTCGACGACCTGGGCGGCGATTAACGGACGTCCTCTTTCGGACACCTATTTTTATACGGCGGCGCACCTGCGCGGCGGCGACATGCCGCCCGATACCTACGGCTTCGGCAAGACGCTCGGCTCGACCGACGGAACGGGGCGCGAAGTGCGCTTCGCCTTCACTACGACGATCTCCCCCGAATGGGATTATATGGACGCCGAGGCCACGGTGAAGCCGGGCTATACGGACAATTACTACCGTTTCTTCATGCAGAAGGGCCTGATGTGGGGGCGATGTTCGGGAGATGCTCAACTACGGCGTCGGCATCGCCCTGCACGACATGAACACCCCGTCGGTCGACCTGCCCGACTCGATCCTCCGCCATTACGGCATTGCGCAGCAGATCGTCCTCGACCGCCTTTCGGGCCGCGGCTGCAAGATGCTGGCCGAACCCAACGGCAACAAGACCTATGTCACGGCGGCTATGAGCTATGATCCGATTCAGACGATTTTCGTGCAATCGGGCGGCGGGCGGCTCCGGCCTTTCGCCGTGGAGGGCGATCTGGTGAAGACGGTGCTCGAGCGGGGATTCTGGCAGCCCAAGGACATCCCGGGGTGATCGAAGCGCAGCTGGCACGTCCCGTAGCCGAGCGCGAGGCAGTCAGTATCGGGGCGCACGGAACCGACCGCACGTGGTCCGAGATGCTGTTGCGGCTCAACAACACCCACGGCAAGGACGGCGACGACTGCATGTGGATGCCCGCTCCCGAGGAGTATTTCGAATACAACTACCTGCGCCGGCATGCCGTCGTGGAGACCCGGGCCGGGGAAGACGCGCTGACGCTGACCGTCACGCTGCCCGGCGGGCTGTATTTCTATTATCCGTCGCTGACCTTGAACGTTTCGGGTGTCGATCCTGCGTCCTGCACCGCCGTCGGGGGCGGCGAAACGGTCACGGGCCTCTCGTGGGCGCCCGGCAGGGAGGCCGCGGAAGGCGCGGAGGTGCTGGCCGTCAACTTCGACTGCCGGCACGCCCTGGCCGCGCATGCCGAACATTTCGTGGAGGTTTACGAGGCCGACCCTTCGGCCGCCAACCGGGCCGACGCCCGCTATTTCGTGGCGATGCTCAAGGATTCCGACTGCAAGGAGAAACTTCTCGAACGGATAAAGTAAACGCGAAAAACAACGAAAAGGGGGCGAACGGAAACCGGTTCGCCTCCTTTTTTGTCTTTAATGCGGTCGTTTCGCGAATAATCGCTATCTTGCATGGCGTAAAATCCGGTTTCCCGTCCGCGTGGAAACCGAAACCTTTGCCGACGAGGCGATCAACCGGAAATAGGATTGAAGAAATTGCTTTTCGTGTTGGCGGGGCTGGCTTTCGCACTGACGGCCGCCGCCCAGGAACTCCGAATTACGCACGGACCTTACCTGTGCGACATGTCGCAGGACAGGGGTGACGGTGGTCTGGACCACCAGCAGGCCCGCGCTTTCGTGGGTCGAGGCCTCTCCCGCCGACAGCCTTGCGCCCGCACCCCCGCAGCCGCGCTATTACCAGACCGTCGCGGGCCGCAAACTGGCCGGCAGGACGCTCCACGCCGTTCGTGTCCGGGGGCTGCAACCCGGGACCGGCTACCGTTACCGGATCTTTTCGCAGGAGGTCCAGTCGTGGCCCGACGTCAACAACGTCACCTACGGAAAGACCGTCGACGCCGATGCGGCTCGGCGCCGGGCCTACGGGTTTCGCACCTTCCCGGCTGCGGGTTCCGCATGCTCCTTCCTCGTGCTGAACGACATCCACGGCAAGGCCGACTACCTGACCCGGCTCTGCAAGCATGTGGACTTTTCCGAGCTGGGATTCGTGGCCTTCAACGGCGACATGTCGAGCAGCGTCGAGAGCGGGGAGCAGCTTTTCAAGGCCTACCTCGACGCCTCGGCCGCGCTTTTCGCCGCCGAAACCCCGATCCTGTTCACTCGCGGCAACCACGAGACGCGCGGTGTCTTCGCCGACAGCCTCGGGGATTATTTCCCCGGGCAGGACGGGCGGTTCTACGGCATTTATCGCTACGGCGACGTCTGCATCCTGCTGCTCGACTGCGGCGAGGACAAGCCCGACGACCATGCGGAGTACAACGGGCTGGCCGATTACGACGCCTACCGCACCGAGGAGTGCGAATGGTTGAAAAAGGCCGTGCGCTCGGAGGAGTTCCTCACGGCCTCGGCGCGCATCGTCCTGCTCCACATCCCGCCTGCGGCCGGGGCCTGGCACGGGAGCGTCCACCTGAATGAACTCTTCGTGCCGGTGCTCAACGAAGCCGGGATCGACCTGATGCTTTGCGGCCACGACCATTGTTATTCGTTCCGGCCGGCCGGGGAGCAGGGTACGCGGTTCCCGGTCGTGGTCAACGATAACCGAAGCTACGTGCGCTGCGACGTTGCGGACAGCCTGATCCGCGTCCGGATCGTCGGTCCCCGCGAAAAGGTGCTCCATACGCACGAATTTCCACTGAAACCACAATTTCAACCATAACCTGAATCAATATGAAGAGACTCTTTTTTTCGCTGTGCGCCGTCGGTCTGTCGTGCGCAGCCTTCGGGGCGGGCCCCCGAGGCCAGCATCGTTCCCAAACCCCTCTCGGTAACGCCCGGCGCGGGGACTTTCACCGTAACCGCATCGACTGTGATCGGCGTCGGCAAGGATGCCGAACTGCGCCGCTCGGCCCGGATTTTCGCCGGGGAGGTCGCGCCCGTCGTCGGAGGGGTGATGAAGACCGCCGCCGGGGGTGACATCCGCCTGGCGGTGGACGGCTCGCTGGAGGCCGAGGCCTATACGCTCGCCGTGACTCCTTCGGGCGTCGAGGTGCGCGGCGGTACGCCGCAGGGCGTGTTCTACGGACTGCAGAGTCTGCGCCAGCTGGTCGTCGACGGCGGAGGCGTCCTGCCCGCCGTGACGGTCAGCGACAAACCCTATTTCGCCCACCGCGGGGGCATGCTCGACCCCTGCCGCCATTTCTGGACGGTGGACGAGGTCAAGGAGTATATCGACATCCTCGCCATGCACAAGCTCAACAAGTTCCACTGGCATCTGACCGACGACCAGGGCTGGCGGATCGAGATCAAAAAATACCCCGAGCTGACGCGCGTCGGGTCGGTGCGCAAGGAGACGCTCATCGGCCACCACCACACCTCGAACGAGTATGACAAGACGCCCCACAGCGGCTATTACACGCAGAAGCAGATCCGCGAGATCGTGAAATACGCCGCCGACCGCTACGTCACGGTGATTCCCGAAATCGAACTTCCGGGTCATGCCGTCGCGGCGCTGGCCTCCTATCCGTGGCTGGGCTGCAAGGGCGAAGGCTACGAGGTGCGCCGGCGCTGGGGCATCAGCAAGGAGGTCTTCTGCCCGGGTAAGGAGACGACGTTCGAATTCCTGCAGAACGTCTTCGCCGAGGTGCTGGAGCTCTTTCCCTCGGAGTACATCCATATCGGCGGCGACGAGTGCCCGAAGGAGAGCTGGAAGCAGTGTCCGCTGTGCCAGGAGCGCATCAAGGCCGAGGGGCTGAAAGATGAATTCGAACTCCAGAGCTACACCGTGCGCCGCATGGAGAAATGGCTCGGCGAACACGGCCGCAAGATCATCGGCTGGGACGAGATTCTCGAAGGCGGCGTTTCGCCCACGGCGACCGTCATGTCGTGGCGCGGCTCGAAGGGTGGCATTGCGGCGGCCAAGGCCGGCAACCACGTCATCATGACGCCCAACGATTTCTGCTACCTGGACTACTACCAGACCAAGACTCCCGCGAAGGAGCCGATGGCCATCGGCGGCTATGTCCCGATGCGCAAGGTCTACGAACTGGACCCCTACGACCAGCTTACGCCCGGGGAGCGTTCCTACATCCTTGGCGTGCAGGGTAACCTCTGGACCGAGTACATCGCCACGTTCCCGCACCTGAAGCACATGCTGCTGCCGCGCCTGGCCGCCATCGCCGAGGTGGGCTGGTCCTACGACCGCAAGGATTTCGACGACTTCAAACACCGTATGAACTCCCTGCGCAAATGTTACGATACGGCGGGGCTGAACTACGCCACCTATTTCTTCGAAGGCAAGGACGAATAACCCCACCCCGGTCTGCAAAAACATCCCCGTAATGCCAATACATTACGGGGATGTTTCGTTATTTCAGGGCCGTGCGGTCAGTTTCCGGCCGGCGTCTGCCCGACGACCTCGATCCATTCGCCCTTCCGGAGCGCCCGCACCGAGTTGTCGTACATGGCTTCGCAGTAGATCGACGGCAGGTAGTAACGGCCCTTGTATGTCGCCGTCAGCTTGACGGTATCTCCTTGCTCTCGCCCCGTTTCAGGTCGAAGTAGCTCAGTACCCGGTCGTCGCGGATGTCCTGGTAGGTGACCGCCGAAAGGTCCCGTTCGGAGGTGATCTCCCAGCCTGCCGGGACGATGTGCGTCAGGGCCAGGTCGGCGTAGCGCTCGTAGCCGCTGGTGTTCGTGATGGTCACCACGGCGTAGAAGTCCGTCGATACGGCGACCGATTGCGGGTCGAGCGGCGCGCCGTTCATGTCCCGGTAGCGGACGTCGATCTTCAGGCCGCTCGCGGCTTCCGCCTCCTCGCCCTTGCCGGGTGTGTAGCTCTGGCTCACGACCAGGTAGAGGCTGCCCGTGCCGGTGTTCTTCACCTCGGTCTCTGCGGTGAGCGGCATGGAGGCGATCGACTTGGCGCTCCGCAACTGTTCGCGGCCGATCCGGGCGTCGATGCCCGTCTGTCCCGTGGAGGCGAAGTTGGCCAGCGTGTTGAGCATCCAGGCCGTCGACTGCGTGCTCAGCCACTTGTCTTTCTTCAGGATGTCGGACATTGTGAGGGCCGTGCGGAACGCCGCTTCGCGCTGTCCTAACAGCGTCTGTGTCATCAGCACGATCGCCATCTGCCGTTCGGGACTGTTGTAGGTTCCGTCGTAGGGGTCGGCCTTCGGAGCCGCCGTGTTGGCGGTCTGTGCAGTCAGCTCTTCGGCCACCTTCCGGTTGCCGTCGAGGGCGTAGGCCGCGGCCAGCAGCCATCGCGCGTTGCTGCCGGCCTGCGCCGACTTCTCCCGCAGGCGGTTCATGGCACCCCGGTCGGGTGTGCCGCCGAGGGCGAGGACGTATTGTGCGTAGGCCAGCGTCAGCGGATTGTCGAAGGTGCTGCCGCGCAGGTATTTGAGCGCGCGGTCGAGCGTCGTCCGGTCGACGGCGTAGCCGTATTTCGCGGCCTCGGTCATGAAATGGACCGCATAGGCCGTGCCCCACTCCGAGGGCGAGGTTCCGCCGCTCCAGTAGGCGAATGCGCCGTTGGAGAGCTGATAGCTCCCCAGCCGCGACAGGACGCTCTTGATATTGCGGTCGATGTCCTGCAACATCTCTTCGTCGCACTCCATGACGGTGGGCAGGTAGAGTTGCGGGAAGGCTCCCGAGGTGATCTGCTCGATGCAGCCGTGGGGGTAGCGCACGAGGTATTCGAGGCGGCGCGAAAGGTCGATCGGAGGAATCGACGAAAGTTCCAGACGGGCGGTCCCGGAGGCTTTCAGGGGCTTCACCCGGACCGTTTCGCCCGGCTGGAGAATGCGGTCCTCCGAGGTCGTGACGTAGGGATTCGGCTCCCGCACGTCGATCTCGATCTCCGAGGCGGAGTTGTCGCCGGAAGAGGCCGCCGTGACGCGGACCTTCCCGATCCCGGTCTGCCGGCCCGCCTTGAGCCGGAAGGTGACAACCTGTTCGCCCTCGTCGCCGAGGACGACGCTCCGGCTCTGCGGCCCGACCACGGAGAACGCTTCGTTCACGGTCACCCGGACGTCGGTTTTGCCGACCCCTTTTTCGAGGGCGAAGACCGTCACCGGCAGCTCCACCTCCTCGTCCGTGGAGACCACGCGGGGCAGTGTGGCCTGCACCAGGAGCGGTTTTTTCACTTCGACCTCCTTCGCCGCGGAGCCGAAGCCCGGCCGTTGGAAGCTACGACCATCACGCGCACCGACCCGAAGTAGGGCGGCAGCGCGATTTTGTGGGTGTTGGTCTTGCCGGCGGCCAGCCTCTCGCGCTTCGAGGAACCGCACGACGGGTTTGAACCGCTGCGCCCGGTGCGCTCGGTGTTCTGCTGTTGCTCCGCGTCGCCGCCGATGGCGAACAACTGCTCGATGCTGCCGCCGTAGGCGCCGATCACGTGGTCGAACATGTCCCACGTCCGTACGCCCAGCGCTTCCGTGGCGTTGAAATGGAGGTAGGGGTTCGGCGTCTTGAAGCGCGTCAGCCCCAGCAGGCCCTCGTCGACCAGCGCCAGCACGTAGCTCATCCGCTTGCCGTTCCGCTCGCGGACCCGGATCGTGATTTCCGACTCGGGCTTCACCGACTCGGGCATCTCGACGACGGGCGCAAGGCGTGTGCCGACGTCCTCGATCGGAAGCCGCAGGACGCCGAACAGCCGCATCGGCGCATCGTTGAGCGTGTTGCCGTGGGGCTGTACGAGGGTCACCGAGACGTAGACGTTCGGGGCCATGCCCTCCCTGACGGGAATTTCGAAGGAGGTTTGCCGGTCGGTGCACTCGATCCAGCGGCTTTCGCGGACGAAACTGCCGCTCTCGACGCTCACCAGCGCCCGTGCGCCCGGGGACGAAGGGATGGTGATCTTCGCCCTGTCGCCCGGCACGTATTTGTCCTTGTCGCGGGCGATGGCCAGGCGTGTCGCGGCGTCGGTCACCGAGGAGACGTCGCCCCGGTAGTCGGACGACGACACGCAGACGACGCACGTCGCCGAATGCGCCTGCCGGGCACCCGTCACGCGAACGAGGTAATAGCCGTAATCGCCGGCGCTCCAGCGCATTGTGACCTGTCCCCTGCCGTTCGAGAGGGTGGTCCGGAGGGTTTTGTACTGGGCGTTGAGCGCGCTCTTGGCGTAGCGGGCCTGGGAGGCCGCCGACGAGGCGTCCCACCACCAGTAGGAACTCATCCTGTAAACCGTCACGGTCGCCTCCTCCGTGCCCGTCACGGGGCGGCCCCGGGCGTCGAGCAGGACGAGCCGCAGCGCATGGTCGCGTTTGCTGTCGAGGTATTCGTCTCCCCAGTCGCTTGCTGGGCGGTTACGCCGATTCCGAAATAGGCGTCGTAGGGCGACACGGGGGTGATCTGCTGATCGACGCTGAAATCGCCGCTCTTTTCGAAGACCTTCACCGTGAATTTGCCGCTCAGCATCCCCGGACTCAACCCTTCCAGCGAGGAGAGCCGGTCGGTGGTCAGTTGCAGCGTGCCCTCGGCGTCGGTCGTGCCGGAGACGATCTCCCGCTCCTCGGGGGCGAACTGCTTCGTGGCGTCGTCGAACGAATAGTCGGCATAGCCCTTGAAGCGCGTCGGGATTTGCGACAGCTGCGCCAGGAGCGTGACTTGCGATCCCGCGGCCGGTGCGCCGTGCAGCCACCGGGCTGTCAGCCGGCCGTTGAACTCCTTGGCGTCGACGGTCTGTCCGTCGCCGAGGTGCATCTCGATCTTCATCCGGTTGGGCTTGACGGCGTCCACGCGGATGTTTTTCTCGAACGTCGCGCCGCCGAAGGCCGCCTTCGCGTGCCAGATTCCCGTGGGGGAGGCGGGCGTCGTCTGTAATTTGAATGTATGAATCCCGTCCGAAGAACCGCTGCTGACCGCCGACTGCACCAGCTGCCCGTTGGGGTTGAAGAACTCCACGGACGCCGGGTGATTCTCCGGCAGCGGATTGTCCGAGGCGACGATCAGCGTGAGGTAGATTTCGTCGCCCGGGCGCCAGACGCCCCGTTCGCCGAACAGGTAGCCCTTTATCCCCTTTGTGTCGGTCGTGCCGCCCACGTCGAAATTGCTCAATGAAAGTGCCGCGCCCCGTTCCACCCGGACGAAGGCCGCGTCGCCGTTAGCCTCGGCCAGGACCATGTAGGGTTCGTCCCCGCATTTCAGCACGGCCCGTCCCTCGGAGTCGGTGACGGCTTCGGCCAGCTGCTGGTTCTGGCGGTCGTAGGCCCGGACCTTGCAGCTGCCTTTCGGGCGCGCCGAGACCAGGTCGGTGGTGTAGACGACGTACTCCTCTTCGCCGCTGCTCTTGCAGATGATGCCGATGTCGGACTGGATGACGACCTTCGACCGCTCGGCGTAGGTCCGGTAGTCGCCGAAATAGTAGTCGTAGTCGTTGCTCTCGACCGGAATCAGCGGTTCGACGCCCTTGATCTCCAGCAGGTACATCGACTTCCGGCCGTCGGTGATCAGGCGGCTGAGGTCGAGCGAATAGCTGTTGGTGCGGTCGAGCCGCGTCGAGGCTTTGCCCCCGAGGTCGATGGTCGTGTCGCGGACGACGCGGGAGACGTACTCCATATCGGAGAAAGTAGGTGTCGCCGTAGTAGTTCTGCTGGAAGAATTGCAGCAGGTTGTTGGCGAATATTTTCCGCACGCGCACCCGTGCCTTGGCGAAGTTCACCGATTCGAACAGCAGGCACATGCGGTTCGACGAGGGCAGGATGGAGCCTTTGCCCGTGAAGCGGATCGCGGGAGCCTGCGAGGGCAGCGTCGCCGTGAAGGCGTAGCTTTCGCCGAGCCGGCGCCCCGCCTTGTTCTGCACCTCGCGGCTGATTTCGATCTCGTAATTACCCGTGAGTTGCGTTTCGGGGTAGATGTAGAGGCGGTTCCGGTCGACCGAGGTCCGGAATTTCGGGTCGAAGCGGATCAGGCTTTTGAAATCCTGGTTGGGCTTGAGCGGCTCGGAGAAGGTGACGACCACGGCCAGCGGCTCGGTCTGCACGGTGTGGTCCAGTACGATGTATTCGCCCTTGCGGGACCTCCATCTCGACGTTCTGCTTCGGGTCGAGGTCGAAATCGAGGGTCAGCTTGTAGCTTTCGTCGCTGCGGGTCGGGATGTTCTCGACCCGGTATTTATGGACCGTGCCGTCCTCCGAATGGGTCCATGCCACTTCGGGTTTCAGAAGTCCCTTGATTTTGAGCCGCTGCTCCACGTAGTCGGCGGCGACGTAATCCGACGAAACCGTTTCGCCGACCAGCACGTAGTATTTCAGGTCGTCGCTCTGCTGCAGCCAGCAGGGGTTGTAGGAGAAACGCAGTTTCGGCGTCGAGAATTCGAACTCGGCGACGCCTTTGGCCTTTCCGCCGGTGAGTTTCGATGCGTCGAGCGCCACCTTGTAGCGGGTGTCGCTCTTCAGGGGCGATTTCGGGACGATGCGCAGCGTCCGCACGCCCAGCCGGGAAACTTCGACGTCGGCCGACGGTGAACGATACGGCGTCCTCCAGGTCGTCTTCGGCCAGTTCGACGCCCTCGCGCAGGGTCACCTGAACCGGCATCCGGACGCCCGACAGTCCGTTGGTCGACGACTCGACGATGTCGCTCGCCGGGCGGCTGCATGCGGCGGACAGCAGGACAATGAGGGCAAACAATGCGGCGCGGAATGTTTTCATGGTGCGTTTTTTTAGGTAACTTTGCGTTGGATACGGCGGGGTGTGCATATCTTCCACCAAAGATATATAAAATATGTCAAAAATAATGTCGAAAAAAAGAATCTGCCTCCTCGCGGTCGGGCTTATCCTGCTGCCCGCCGCGGTTTTTTTCTTCGCCCTGCCGCGGACGCTCTTCGACGAGCCGTTCTCCGCGACGGTGTGGAGCTGCGACGGGCGGCTGCTCTCGGCGAAGGTCGCCCCCGACGGGCAGTGGCGTTTCTTTCCGACGGACAGCGTGCCCGAAAAGTTCCGCACCGCCGTCACGACCTACGAGGACAAGCGTTTCGACCGCCATTTCGGGGTCGACCCGCTGGCCCTGGTGCGTGCCGTGGGGCAGAATCTCGCGGCGGGGCGGATCGAGAGCGGCGCGAGCACGCTCACGATGCAGACCATCCGCCTGAGCCGCGGCGGAAAGCCCCGGACCCTGGGTGAAAAGTTCGTCGAAGCGGTGCTGGCGCTGCGGCTCGAAATGCGGTGCGGCAAGGATGAAATCCTGGCTTTGTATGCTGCCCATGCACCCTTCGGCGGCAACGTCGTGGGGCTGGAGAGTGCCTCGTGGTACTATTTCGGCCGCAGTGCGCGGGACCTTTCGTGGGCCGAAAGCGCCCTGCTCGCCGTGCTGCCCAACGCGCCTTCGCTGATCCACATGAAGCGCAACCGCGACCGGCTGCGCGCGAAGCGCGACCGGCTGCTCGACCGCATCCGGAGCGGCGGGCATATCGACTCCCTGACGTGCGCCCTGGCCAAGCTGGAGCCGCTGCCCGAAGCTCCCGAACCGATGCCGATGGAGGCGATGCACCTGTTGGGCAGGATGCGCACGGGAGCGTTGCGCTCGACGCTCGACGCCGACCTTCAGGGGCGGGTGAACGCGCTGGCGAGGCGTTACAACGCGCAGTACCGGGGCAACCGGATCAACAACCTGGCCGTCGTGGTGATGGACGTGCGGAGCGGAGAGGTGCTGGCCTACGCCGGCAACGTCTACGACCCCGGGGACCGGAGCGCGGGAACCAGCGTCGATGTCATCCCCGCCCGGCGCAGCAGCGGCAGCGTGCTCAAACCGATCCTTTATGCCGGGATGCTGGACGACGGCACGGCGCTTCCGACGATGCTCTTCCCCGACGTGCCGACCTATTACAGGGATTTCACGCCCCAGAACTACAACCGCACGTTCGACGGTGCGGTTCCCGCCGACCGGGTGGTCGAGCGTTCGCTCAACGTTCCGTCGGTGCGGATGCTCGACAAATACGGCCGGGAGAATTTTCTGTCGCTGGTGCGGGGGCTGGGTTTCCGCACGATCGACCGCAGCGCCGACCATTACGGGCTGTCGCTGATCCTGGGCGGCGCGGAGATTACGCTGTGGGACCTCACGGCCGCCTATATGCTGATGGCGGCCAAACTCAACGGGCAGGAGACGATCCGCCGGCCGCATTACGACATGGCGTCCGCTGCGACCATTGCGGCCGACGACATTCCCCTGTCGCGGGGTGCGCTGTGGCTGATGTTCGAGGCGATCAGCCGCGTCACGCGCCCCGAGGAGGAGGGCGAATGGCAGTATTTCGCCTCGTCGAAGAAGATCGGCTGGAAGACCGGGACGAGCTACGGCAACCGCGATGCGTGGGCCGTCGGGGCGACGCCCGACTACGCCGTGGGCGTCTGGGTCGGGAACTGTTCGGGCGAGGGACGGCCGCTGATGACGGGTGTGGGGTATGCCGCGCCCGTACTGTTCGAGGTGTTCGGCCTGCTGCCCGGAAGCGAGTGGTTCGCGGAGCCTTACGCGACCTGGAACCCGCCGTGGTATGCCGCCAAAGCGGATTCCTGGCCTCGCAGGTGTGCCCCGACCGCGATACGCTGATGATTCCGCGGACCGCCGCTCCGGCCGAGGTCTGCCCCTATCACCGGATCGTCAATTTAAGTCCCGACTTGAAATACCGCGTGACGACCGACTGCTGCGAACCGGCCCGCATCGTCCGCAGGCCGATGTTCATTCTGCCGCCCGCGCAGGAGTGGTATTACCGGAAACAGCATCCGGACTACCGCCCGCTGCCGCCGCTGCACCCCGGCCTGTCGGGCCGCGGGGCGGGGAACGACCCCATCGAGATCATCTATCCGCAGCCGGGGCGCGTGCTGGTGGCGCCCAAGTCGCTCGAAGGCGACCCGCAGAGTCTGGTCTTCACGGCCATGCACCGCGACCGCACCGCCGTGCTGTTCTGGCATCTCGACGACCGGTATCTCGGTGCGACCTCGCTGGAGCACAAACTGTCGGTCCGGCCCGCTCCCGGGCGTCACCGTCTGACGGTGATCGACGAACACGGGGCCTCCCGAAGCGTCGCGTTCAGCTGCCGGTAGGGCGGATTCCGGGCACAGGGCGTCTCCGCCCGGACCGATTCCCGCAGGCACCCGGCGTTCCGGGACGGACGAAAAACGCCGCCGCAGGGAGATTCCCTTGCGGCGGCGTCCGTGTGTTTCTGCCGGAGCGGGCGTTTATTTCACCCCGAAGCGGTAGATGCAGACCTGCGTGTATTCTTCGCCCGGGCGCAGCACGGTCGAGGGAAAGTTGTCGTGGTTGGGGCTGTCGGGTATTTCTGCGTTTCGAGCGCCAGCGATTCGCGGTAACGCAGCGGTTTGCCGTATTTGCCGTTCGCTTTGCCGTCGAAGAAGTTGCCGCTGTAGAACTGCATGGCGGGCTGGTCGGTCAGCACCTCGATCGTGCGGCCCGAAGCGGGTTCCCAGACCGTGGCCGCCGGCTCGATGCCGTCCGCGGTCTTGCGGTCGAGGACCCAGTTGTGGTCGTATCCCGCGCCGTTGCGCAGCTGCTCGTTGTCGGCGCCGATGCGCTCGCCGATGGCGTGCGGCTGGCGGAAATCGAACGGCGTGCCCGTGACGTCGGCGATCTCCCCGGTGGGGATCAGCACCGAGTCGACCGGCGTGGTGTGGCTGGCGTTGATGGTCACGACGTGGTCGAGGATCGTGCCGTTACCCTCGCCCTTGAGGTTGAAGAAGGGGTGGTGCGAGAGGTTCACCACGGTCGGCTTGTCGGTCGTGGCCTTGTAGTCGATGCGGAACTCGTTTTCGGGCGTGAGCGAGTAGGTCATCTCGATCTGCAGGTTGCCCGGGAAACCTTCCTGTCCGTCGGCGTGGAGGTACTTCATCACCAGACGGTCTTCCGAGGCCGAAACCACGTCCCAGACCACGCGGTCCAGGCCTTCGAGCCCGCCGTGGAGCGTCTGGCCGTTATTGTTGATCGGCAGGCTGTACTCCGTGCCGTCGAGCGTGAAGCTGCCCTTGGCGATGCGGTTGGCGTAGGGTCCCACGACCGCGCCGAGGAAGCGTTCGCCGTCATTGTTGATGTAGCGGTCGATCGTCTCGTAGCCGAGCACGATGTCTTCGTAGTTGCCCGCACGGTCGGGGGTCCAGAGCGATACGACGCGTGCGCCGTAGTTGGTGACCTGCATGGTCACGTCGCCCGCATGGAGCGTGTAGATACCGACGGGCTTGCCGTCCGCCTCCGTCTGGAAGGCCTCGTTGCTAAACAGGGTGATTTTCGGCTCCTGGCTTCCGCAGGCAGCCAGCAGCAGGGTGCATAATGCGATGAAATTTCTTTTCATGGGTCGGTTTTTGGGTTCTTTGTCTGCAAAGTTAATCAATCCGGGCATTTTGTGGTCGCGTTTTTCCGGTTTTTTTCTTTTTGGGCCGGGGCGTGTCGTCCGCCTCCTTGTGGAACATGTGCTCCTTGGCCTCCATCTCCGTCTCCTGCCCCCGGTCGCCCTGGCGCTCCATCCATTGCAGCAGTTTGGCGCGCAGTGCGGCTTTCTCCCCGGCGTATTTCGGATCGTCGGCCAGGTTGCGGGTCTGGAACGGGTCGCTGACGATGTCGTAAAGCTCTTCGCCGGGGCGGTGCTGGTAGCGCTCTACCTGTCCGCGGGCGAATTCGTCGGTGGCGGCCTTCTCCTTCCACGAAGCCCACCAGTCGCGTTTCGGGTGCGTGGACATGCACTTGAACGTCGCTTCGGGCGTGAGGTTGAGGATGTAGGCGAAACGGTCGCTGCGCACCGAGCGGATGCCGTAGTATTCCGGTCCGGCGTGGATGCCGCGGCTGGTCTGGATGGCGTAGACCTCCTGCTTGAAACTCCTGGCCTCTCCCCGGACGACGGGCAGGAAACTGCGTCCGTCGAGTCCTTCGGGAATCTTTCCGCCGGCGATGTCCACCAATGTCGGGGTCACGTCGACGTATTCGCACGCATGGCGTCCGGTCGTCGTACCGAATTTGTAG
>VOFJ01000079.1_pt1 | contig 28000 bp, 64 predicted proteins | sample 5384081 | NCBI WGS metagenome assembly VOFJ01 (sample SAMN12384729, study PRJNA508395) | human gut metagenome | isolation source: healthy gut I | host: Homo sapiens | reverse complement strand
GGAAAAAAGTGCCGTACTGGAATACCTTTTATCAGGAGGTGCATGGCAGACAGTATCTCGGACAGATGGATGTAAACATCCAGTCACCAAAAGTGTGGGAGTTTTATCGTGAAACACTGGAAAAAATAGCCTCTTACGGCGCGGCGATTGTGCGGCTGGATGCCTTTGCCTATGCGCCGAAGACACCGGGAAAGAAAACTTCCTCAATGATCCGGAAACGTGGGAACTTTTACAGAAGATCCATGCGCTGGCAGAACCTTTGGGACTTACGCTTTTGCCGGAGATCCACGCAGCGTATGATGAAAAAATATATGAGACACTTGCAGAAAAAGGCTATGCAACCTATGACTTTTTCCTGCCGGGACTGGTCATTGATGCGATTGAGAACCGGCGGGGAACGTACCTTGCGGCATGGGCGAAGGAGATTGTGGAAAAAGAAGATCTCCACGGTCAACATGCTCGGCTGTCACGACGGCATCCCGCTTCTGGACTTAAAGGGGGCTGCTTCCAAAAGAGGAGATCCAGTCGTTAATTGACCGGATTGTATCCCGCGGAGGCATGGTCAAAAAATTTACATGGCCAAAAGAATCTGTATTATCAGGTAAATGCCACATATTACAGTGCATTGGGTGCGTCGGACGAAAAAAATGCTTCTGGCGCGTGCTATACAGATGTTTATGCCGGGCAAACCGCAGGTCTGGTATCTGGATTTGTTTGCCGGAAAAAAATGACCATGAAGCGGTGCGGCGCGCGGGAGAATCCGGACATAAGGAAATCAACCGGACAAATCTTTCCACTGATCAGATTACGGAAGGGTTGAAAAAAGATGTGGTTCAAAAACAGCTTGCGCTTAATCCGCATGCGAAATACCCATAAGGCATTTTCGGAAGGCGCAGAGGTGACAATCTCCGGAGAGGAGAGTTCTCTGGAAATCCGCTGGGAATATGACGGGGCATATGCCGAATTGCATGTAAATTTTGAAGAGGGACTTATACAATAGAAAGTAATTGAGAACAGAACGATATTACATGTAAAAAATAACATGAAAGCAAGAAGGAGATGCAGGAATACCGGTATCTCCTTCTTATGGGTTTAAATCCATAAGCTCATTGCCATGTTCCCGTAACCATTTGCGGGAAACCTTATAGTCTGGAAGCACACGCTCCACCTGTGCCCAGAAGCGTGGTGAATGGTTCATCTCCAGCCGGTGGCACAGCTCATGGACAACCACGTAATCCAGCACTTCCGGCGGTGCTTTCATCAGCAGGCAGTTAAAGTTAAGATTGCCCTTTGCACTGCTTCCCCAGCGTGTACGCTGGTTTCGTATGGTGATCCTGCCATAGGTCACGCCGACAACCGGGGCATAAAACCGTACCCGTTCCGGAATTACGCGCAGTGCTTCATCTGCAAGCACCTGCAATTCCCCGGGAGTTAAAGGTGCGGCTTTCGGGCGTGCAGCTTCCAATTTTTGTTTTTGTTCCATTTCCGGAGATGGGCATACAGCCAGTCTGATTTTTCATCGACAAATTTACGGATCTGCCAGTCTGCCATCCAGTAAGGTGCCCTTACCAGAACCGATAAATCCGGACGGATTTCCAGTGCAACGGTTTTTCTTTTTTTGCTTCGGATTATTCGAATCTGTGCTTTTTCCATTTCATTTCCATTTCCAACAATATATGTAAAACAGATGTTTTGTGTTATGTCATCATTGTACCATCATTTTATTGGAATGCAAAGGGGACAAACCAGGGGGAATTTCTGAGTGTGGAAAAAGATAAAATTTGCATATTTTCGACAGAAACATTGCAGTGGGAGGAAAAAAAGGCGTATGATAAAGCGAGTATTTTAAAAGCGGAATAAAGAAAGGAACAGAGAAATGGAAGGACGAAAAAAAATGGAAGAGTTTTACCGAAAACTGAAGGTAGGAACGAAGTTGAAGTATGCATTTACTACAGTCATTGTAACGCTTGCTATTGCTGTGGTTGTTTCGCCTTGTTTCCATTGTAAAGATGAATGTGGATACTTATAAGTTTTACAAGGAAGCATATGCAAACAGCACATTGCAGATGGAAATCCGTAAAGATATACAGCTTGTGGGAAAATATATTTTGTGGTCGATGACAACCGATGATGCAAGTTCCACACAGAGTTATTCTAATTTGGCACAGAAGTATGCAGATCAGGTTGGAAAAAAATGTTACCGCACTGGAGAAGTCTTATAATGATAAAAAAGAAAGTTGCGGAATTAAAAGATGCGATAGAAGAACTGAAAAAACAGCGGGCAGCGGTCGTGGAACTGGCGAAGCGGAATAAAAATGACGAAGCTCTGGCACTGTTTAATTCCGATTATAATGATGCAACAGAGAAAATTCAGGATATATTGGTTGATATCGGAAAAGTGGCATCCGCAGAGGCAAAGAGTCAGTATACATCTGCCAGGGTAACGGGACTTGTGAGCATTATTCTGATGATTCTCATAGGAGCAGGAACAGTGGCTTTCTCCACTGTCATCCGACCACCATTACCGGAATTATGCTAAAGCCAATTCAGGAACTGGAAAGTGCAGCTGAGAAACTGAAAGCAGGACAGCTTGATGTGGAAATAAATTATGAATCTCCAGACGAACTCGGAAAACTTGCCGGTAATTTCCGGCAGGCATGCAAAACTCTGGAGGTGATTGTGCAGGATACCAGTTATCTTCTGGGAGAAATGGCAGAAGGAAATTTCAATGTATCCAGTAATAATCCACAGATTTATATTGGAAATTTCAGACAGCAGTATGAGTCCATGAGCAAATTAAAACATGAACTGAGTGATACCCTGACACAGATTAATGAAGCATCCGAGCAGGTTGCATCCGGTTCCGGCAGCTGGCAGGCGGGGCACAGGCTTTGGCAGAAGGTGCCACCGATCAGGCAGGTGCAGTAGAAGAACTGACAGCAACGGTAGAGAGTGTCAGCGGAATTGCAGAATCCAGCGCAGAGAGCGCTTTCCGGGGCTTACCAGATGGTACGCACTGCCGTAGAACAGGCAGATCAAAGCAGAGAAGAATTACAGGCATTGACCAATGCCATGGAGCGGATCAGCAGTACCTCACAGGAAATCCAAAACATCATCGGTTCCATCGAGGAGATTGCAAGTCAGACCAACCTGTTGTCCCCTGAATGCTTCCATTGAGGCAGCACGTGCCGGGGAAGCCGGAAAAGGTTTTTGCGGTTGTGGCAGATCAGATCGGAAAACTGGCGGGTGACAGTGCACAGGCGGCAGTCAATACTCGCGATCTGATTGAAAAAATCTCTGCAGGAAATTGAAAACGGAAACCAGATTACAGAAAAAGACGGTTGCTGCATTAAATAAGATTCTTGAATCCATGAATGATTTTGCGAATGCGGTAAAGGGCGCCAGCGAGAGTTCTACCGAGCAGGCAAATATGTTAAAGCAGATCGAGCAGGGAATCGAGCAGATTTCCAGTGTCGTACAGAGCAACTCCGCAGCTGCAGAAGAAACTTCTGCGACAAGCCAGGAGCTTTCCGCACAGTCGGAAGGACTGAAGAATCTGGTTGGCAGGTTTAAGCTGGCAGAGTAGGAGAACATAATAAAAAGGAATCCTGTCCGGAAAGATATCCGGACAGGGTTCCTTTTTTGTAACCTTCCGATTTTTCGTTTGTATTATTAGTGAAAGGCCTTTGAAAATGAAACATAAAGGAGCGGCTCATGAGACAATCCGTATAGGGTAAACTCATTTTTCCGGGTGGTCAGAATTCCTTCGTCCCGCATTTTGCCAAGCTCTTTGGAAAGCGCACTGCGGTCGACATTCAGATAGTCCGCCAGCCCCTGCCGGTCAAACGGAATCTTAAAATAATTGCTGCCGGCTTTTGCCGCCTGGTTTGACAGATAGACAAGCAGCCGCCCGCGGATCGTTTTCGGGGTTGTACAGAAAATCCGCTGGGAGAGCGCGAGATTTTTGCGCAGGGAGATCTGTAGCAGATTCCGGATAAATTTTGGCTGCCAGGTGCTTGCGGGATGCGGCGTGTGGACGAGAATATCCAGATTCCAGAATAGAATATCGGTCTGCTGGGCAGCAACCGCATCGACCATCAGTGTTTCGCGGGAAAATGCATAAGTTTCCCCGAAAACCTGTCCGGCACCGATGTTGCTCAAAATGCTTTTGCTGCCCCACAGGTCGAGATTTTCAATATTAACGCTTCCGGACAGCACCAGCCCGATCTCGTGCGTGGTGCATCCGGCAGACAAAATCACTTCATTTTTTTTCAAAATGTTTCTGGCGCATACCGCCCAGAGCGAGCATTTCTTTATATTCTGATTCTTCCATGCCAAGGCACAGGGGATTTTTAAATAGATCATGGGTTTCTCCTGATGTTATTTGATAAAATAAGTATATGCAAATTTGTGTCACAGGGCAAGAAAAAAGTGAACCGCCCAATGGAGATTCTACTGTGAAAAATGAGGATGGAACGTATACATATACATATACATATACCGTGTATTGTCCTGTGAACATGAAATAAGAACAATAAATAATAATGAAAATTATAAAGAAAATAATACAACTTTTATATTGATTCTTGGCTTGCTACTGCATATAATATAAGTGAAATTAAACAATGGAGGTGTCTGTTATGGCAATTGCATCTGATTTTTTACAGAGTCTTGTTCCAATTTCACAATTTAACAAAGGGCAGGCTGCAAAGATATTTGATAGACTTCGTTCCGAAAAAGAACTGATTGTTTTAAAAAAATAACCAGCCTTCTGCAATTATTCTGTCACCCGAAGAGTATACAAGATTAACGGAGATTGAGGAAGATTATTTTCTTTTTTGTTGGAAGCAAATAAACGTTTGGATGATAACGGAATAAAGAGACTGTTTCATATGATTCAGTGATGAAACATTTGGGCATCAGTGAAGCAGAACTTTTGGAAGCGGAGGATGCAGATATCGAATGATATGGAGTATTGAGTTTTTTTGAGAGGAAGCGGAAAAGGATATGGGGAAACCATTGGGGAATAAAAGTGGAACAAACCTTACCAATCTTATGAAGATAAAGTTCAGAGATTTGGGGATACGGGTTGTCTATAAGGTTGAGAGAGTGGGCAAAGTTATGAAAATTATTGTTGTTTCTGCCAGAACGGATGAACAGGTTTATAACGAGGCAGCAAAAAAGAAGAGATAGGTATGATTTGTAATTAAACAGGATTTCCGGGCAGACATTTTATGTCCGGTGCAGAAAATACGGCAGTTCTCGCTTTATGTCGTGGTTTTTGCCGGAAAAAAACAGGTATTGTAATCTGCGAAAGGAGGAGCAGATTTACATGGATGGAAAGCAAGAGGAGATTTCATTATGGATCAGAAAAAAGACAGGTTATTTTTTTAAAACAACTGCGCAATGAAAAGAAGCGACACAGGAGCAGCTTGCGGAAAAATTTCAGATCACAAGCCGCACGGTGTCACGCTGGGAGACGGGAAGCCAATATGCCCGATATCAGCATGCTGTTGGAACTTGCAGATTTTTATGAAGTTGATATCCGGGAAATCATTGATGGAGAAAGGAAAAGCGAGCAGATGAATGAGGAATTAAAGGAAACCGTAATCAAAGTAACGGATTATACAGAGACAAACAACGCAAGACTCTTAAAACGGGTACGGATCATAGGAATTACCGGTGTGATCACAATACTGATTGCAATGGTCATGGACGCAGGTGGACTGGCAGTGTCTCCGTTTTGGGAAAGTGTGAAGCGGGATCTGTATGCGTGGACGCTTGGCACGCTTATTGCAAACATACTGTATACAACGGGATGGCTCAAACGGATAAGTGAGAAAAAAAGATGTCGGCAGAACGATGCGGATAAGCGGTGTGGTATGTGCGGTGATTGTGATTATATCGCTGGTTTTGCAGGCTGTTTTATAGAAAAACACATGACGGGAGGCAAAAGCCTCCCGTTTTTTATATCACACGCCCATTTTCTCTTCTGAAACAGGAAATGGTCGGACATCAGAAGATAATGAAGTGATTCTTTCAATTATTAGAAGCCTAATAAATAATATTACATAAAGTGAGAAATGTCAAATACAGGTTTTTCCACAAAAACAAATGCACAATATTGTTCAACATAACTAAAATTGTTTAAAGAAATCTAAAATAGTTGCATTTTATATGTTCATCCTCTATATAATTTTAAATATAAATAAAATAATTTATAAAATTATAAAATATAGTGGAGAAAACATATGGATAAGAGACTGAAATTTAATGAACCCTGGATTCTGCAGAGAGCAGATCCGTATGTGTATGAAAAAAGGATGGCTGGTATTATTTTACGGCATCGGTTCCGGCATATGACAGCATTGTACTGCGCCGGGCAAAAAATTGGCAGATCTTCCACAGGCAGAGGAAGTGGTCATTTGGAAAAAGCATGAGAGTGGTCCGATGAGCAAGCATATCTGGGCACCGGAACTGCACTATCTGGAAGGAAAATGGTACATCTATTTTGCCGGTGGTGAAGAAGAGGATATCTGGAAAATCCGTCCATATGTGCTGGAATGTCAGGGGGCAGGACCCATTGGCAGATGCATGGGTGGAAAAAGGCAAAATGCAGCGTGCAGATGGGGATGAATTCTCGTTTGAAGCATTCTCCCTGGACGCAACCGTATTTGAGGATGCCGGAGATTATTACTACGTGTGGGCAGAAAAGGTTGGAGTAGGCAAGCAGATTTCCAATCTTTATATTGCAAAAATGGAGTCTCCGTGCAAGCTGGCAACGGTGCAGGTGCTTCTTACAACACCGGATTATGATTGGGAACGTGTGGGATTCTGGGTAAATGAGGATCGGCAGTGATTCATCACGGGGATAAACTGTACCTGACATATTCGGCGAGTGACACAGGAGTTGCCTATTGTGTCGGTATGCTTACTGCAACCAGCGGAACGGATCTGCTGGATCCGTTAAATTGGAGAAAGGAGCGTTCATCCGGGTATTACAAAGCAGTTATGAAAAAAGGAATTTACGGCCGGGACATAATTGTTTTACCAAAGATGAAGATGGAAATGATATCATGGTATACCATGCACGCACAGAAACAGAGATAGAGGAAATCCTCTCTATAATCCAAACCGTCATGCACATCTGATGCAGGTTCAATGGGATGAAAACGGAAAGCCGGTGTTTGCGTATGATTAAGAAAAAAATGGTTCGTGTGTTGACCGTTGCAGGGCTTCTGGCATGCCTTGCATCCGGTTGCGCCTCCGGCGGTTCTTCCGTTGGGAAGGAGGCCGCAGCAGATGAGATAAAAAAAAAGGCGGATTTACGGTTGCAGCATCCTGTCACGATCCGCAGATCCTCAGAGAAGGCGATACATATTATATGTTCGGCAGTCATATGGTAGGGGCAAAGTGTCAGGACCTGCGTAAATGGAATTATTTTGCAAATGGTGTTGATGCAGCAAATACACTGTTTGACAATTTTGCTGACAGAGCCGTATGCTGCCTTTGATTTTGTCGGAAAGAACACAGATAATGGGTATTCTGTCTGGGCGTCAAATGTAATTTACAATGAGACAATGAAGAAATATGTCATGTATTTCTGTACGACATCTTCTTATGTGAAATCGACTCTCTGTTTTGCAACTGCAGACAATATAGAGGGACCGTATACTTATGTGGATACGATTTTATATTCCGGATATGGAAAAAGCAATATCAGCGAAACGAATTTGTACGATGTACTCGGGGAAAATGCAGATATTTCCAGATATCTGGAATATGGTGGATACAACAATAAGGAGTGGCCAAACTGTATTGATCCGGCGATTTTTACCGATGCAGACGGGCGGATGTGGATGAATTATGGCTCATGGTCAGGTGGTATCTTTCTGCTGGAGATTGATCCCGCCACTGGATACCCGATTTATCCGGTGGATGACAAGGATGCCGATCCGTATTATGGATATCGGCTGATTGGTGGGTGGACATCATTCTGCTGAGGGTCCATATATCCAGTATGACGCAGAAAACGGCTATTATTATCTGTTTGTTTCTTATGGAGATCTGCAGAGTGATGGTGGGTATCAGATTCGGCAGTTTCGCAGTGAAAAGCCAACAGGACCATATGTGGATGTGGCAGGAAATACACTGGAAGATCAGGACGATCATTTCAATTATGGTTTAAAAATGATGGGGAATTATACATTCCCGAGTTTAAATTATACTTATATGGCACCGGGCGGTCAGTCCACATTTCAGGATGATGACGGGAAATATTACATTACATATCATCAGCGGTTTGACGATGGCACAGAGTATCATGAACCGCGTGTACATCAGATGTACACAAATGAGGATGGGTGGTTTGTTGCAGCACCATTTGCCACAATGGGAGAAACTCTCTCGGAAAAGGGTACAAAAAATCGGATGTATCCGGTACATTTTATGTAGTAAACCATGGAACAGATATCAGCAGTAAGATTCGCGAAGCGGAGGCATATACGTTTGCGGATGGAAAAGTAACCGGTGGAGAAAAAAGCGGTACATATGAGGTAAAGGAAGGCACAGATTACATTACCATTACACTGGACGGTGTCGTTTATAAAGGGGTATTAATGGAAATGACCGATGAAGCGGAAAATCCGGTGTTTTGTTTTTCGGTTGCAGGAGACAACGAGGAAACTCTCTGGGGCGTACAATATATCAAAAGGAGTAAAGAAATATGGCAAAGTTAATGATCAACAAAAATAAAAAAAGAAGGTACCATTGCACCGGAGATCTATGGGCATTTCTCGGAACATCTGGGCAGATGCATCTATGAAGGACTCTATGTGGGTGAAAACTCTGAAATCCCGAATGTTAATGGGATGCGTACAGATGTTGTGGAAGCGCTGAAAGAGATGCAGATTCCGGTGTTGCGCTGGCCGGGCGGATGCTTTGCGGACGAGTATCACTGGAAAGACGGAATCCAATAGAAAGAGAACCGGAAGAAAATGATTAATACCCATTGGGGTGGTGTGGTAGAGGACAACAGTTTCGGAACGCATGAGTTCTTTGAACTTTGCCGTCAGCTTGATGTAAAAACCTACATTAACGGAAATCTTGGAAGCGGAACCGTACAGGAAATGTCCGAATGGGTAGAATATATGACATTTAACGGGGTGTCCCCTGATGGCAGATCTGCGCAAAAAAAAAATGGACATGAGGAGCCGTGCACCATTGATTATTTTGGTGTTGGAAATGAAAACTGGGGATGTGGGGGAAATATGCGGCCACAGTATTATGCAGATGAGTACCGCAGATATCAGACCTATGTGCGCCATTATGATCCGCAGAAACCGATCCAAAAAGATCTGTGGCGGAGCAAATGTGGATGATTATGACTGGACAAGGAAGGTATTAGAGACAACCCATGATCACACCGTTCCTGAATTTCACGGATTTATGGATGGGCTTTCCCTGCATTATTATGTGCATCCCGGAAGGCTGGGAAATCAAGGGAAGTGCAACGGATTTTGATGAAGAAGTGTGGTATAAGACATTAAAAAAAAGCACTTTATATGGAAACTCTTGTGGAGCGTCACGGAAAGATTATGGATCAGTACGATCCGGAGAAAAAAATCGGAATGATCGTGGATGAGTGGGGCTGCTGGTTTACAGTTGAACCGGGAACCAATCCGGGCTTTTTATATCAGCAGAACACGGTAAGGGATGCGCTGGTTGCGGGGATCACCCTGAATATCTTTAATAAGCACTGCGATCGCGTGAAGATGGCAAATCTTGCACAGATGGTAAATGTATTGCAGTCTGTCATTCTCACAGAAGGATAAAAGATGATTAAGACGCCGACGTATCATGTATTCCATATGTACCGGCATCATCAGGGTGCAACGCTTTTGAACAGTACACTGACAGGAGTGGGCGAAACCGGTATAGGAGAATGGAAAGTTCCGGAGGTGACGGAATCTGTATCTGAGGATGCGGAGCATATCATTACGGTTACATTAAACAATCTTTCTGCGGATGAGGAAAAAAGAAATAGAGATTGTGATCGCCGGAGATGAACACGTATATTCTGTGAAGGAAGCAAAGGTTGTCTCGGCAGAGATGCACGCACATAATACGTTTGATGCGCCGGAACTTGTAAAGAAGAAGTGTTTACTGCATATAAAAAGTGTGCAGATGGGATAAAAAAAAATCATGCTTCCGCCATGCAGTGTGGTGGAACTGCGCCTGCAATAATGCAAAATGGACAGGATCATATGGAAGAATCAGAACGGTATTGCAGAAAATGCGAACTGGCAAAACAATACGGGGGGCGGTCTGGAGGAATATCTTTTGCGGTACCTTGCACAGCTTACGCCGGAAGAACAGGCAGAAGATGTGACGTATGCAAGGCGTCTGGCATGTTGTGGGAAATGCACATGGTATGGGGAGCATATGTGCCGTGCCTGCGGATGCTATGTGCAGCTTCGTGCTGCGGTAAAAAGGACAGAACTGTCCCTATGAAAAATGGGAACAAGAAGGAGAGACGCATGATACACGATCCGGCAATATTTTATGATGAGGTTAGTGGAAATTATTATACATACAGTACAGGTGCCATATGCCAGAAATCAAAAAGATCTGGTGCACTGGCAGGAAATCGGAAAAGTTGTGGAACGTCCGCCGCAGGAGTCGGTGGAATGGACCGGCAGTGAAGATATCTGGGCACCGGATATCGTAAAGGTGGGGAAAAGAATATCGTCTGTACTGTTCCAATTCCAGCTGGGGTGTGCGCCAGTCCTGTATCTTTCTGGCAGTGGCAGACTGCCCGGAAGGGCCTGTTCGAACCCAAAGGGTGTGTGCTTAAAACAACAGAAAAATTTCCGCAGAGTGTTACCAATGCAATTGATGCAAATATTATCGAGGATGCAAAAACAGGGGAGCAGTATATGTTTTATGGCTCTTTCTGGGGTGGCTGCCATGTATTAAAACTGAACAAGACTACAGGTTTTGCCGAAGAAGAAGGAATCGGGGTATGCATTGCACGACGCCCGAAGTGGCAGAGCGGCAGTATGGAAATACCCCATATGGTATACAATGCGCAGAATAATTATTATTATCTGTTTGTTTCCTACGGATCTTTAAAATCCGATTACAATATCCGGGTGGGAAGAAGCCGGAGTATCTGCGGACCATTTATTGATTTCCACGGAAAGGATCTGATTGCGGATGAGGATGGGGATAACAGCACAGGATTACTCGCCATGTGTGGATATCAATGGAATGAAGGGCAGGCATATATGGGTCCTGGACATAATTCAGTGTTACATGATGTAAACGGACGGTGGTATCTTGTATGTCATATCCGCAGGAAAAACTTTTACACAACAGGAAGAACCGTCTGAGATGCAGATACGTGAAATTTTCTGGAGTGAGGATGGGTGGCCGTTTGTGGCAGCACAGCCCCTTGCGAAGACAGATACAAGAGACGGGGATAAAGCCGGTAACGAAAGAACAGATATGCGGTTTTTATGAGCGGATTACGCTTGCGCCGGCACTGCCGCAGGGAATTACCTGTTCTGTGCCAATGAAACTTGCACCGGATGGATATTATGAGAACTGTTCTGTTCAGGGAAAATGGGAGTATACTGCAGATCACAGGGGCATGATTACATATGGACCTTTATACGGAGGAGGTGCGGGTTTATTGTGGCTGGGATGCACAGCGGAAGTGTGAAACAATTCTGTTGTGCGGACTGCGCAGTGATGGTGTTGCATTCTGGGCGAAAAAGAATCGGAGATCTGGTATAATGGATGCTGGTTAAAAAGGCTTTTGCATGGAGAAATAACATGCAAAGGCCTTTTTAATAAAAATTATTCTTCAATTGGTGCGTAATTAATGCTGACTTTAATATCCTGTCCATAATTACCGAAAGATTTACCGAAAATCGTGAGTCCTCCAACGTGTTCTGCATTGTCATTGACTGCCCATGCGCAGCTTCATGCTGCTGCGATAGTCCAGATTAAAGTCCCGGATGGTGACATCTGAAATCTGCAATCCGTCTATGAAAGTTCCCTTTTTATTGATCACAAGCATTTTTAACAATCCATACTGGTTCCAGTTCGGAAACCACCAGTCCGGAGTGAAAATACCGCGGACATCTCCGAAATCTCCCGGGGATGTCCAGGTGCCGATGCAGAACATCATTTAAATAAAAACTGATATCGGATGGCCAGACGTTATTGATTCCCGGGGCTTCGGAACTGAGCTCGGCAGAGATTAAAATCTGCGTGATTTTCTGGGAACCTGGAATAAAGTTTGGAATTTCATATTCCACAAATCCTTTGGAAAACCAGAGAATATCTGCATTGTAGCGATCAGGATGTGCAAAGTAGCGCGTATCATCCACTTCACCGATCAGATGGGAAGCGGTAGCCAGCCCACAGGTCGGATAGACTTCATAATTGCAGTAATGTCCGACCTGAAGTTCTGCATTGTAAACATTCTGCGCTTCTTCCGGTGCGTCCAGATCAATGAGAATTTTATCCAGATGCAGAGTACAGATTTTCTGGTTTCCGTGCCCGCTGGAATCATTGGACGTATTGACAATTCCGCATGCCTCCAGTTTTTTTTATATGTCCCGTCAGAGCACCGTTCGTAATGTTCAGTTTTGCTGCCAGTTCGTTCATGTTCATTTCTTTGTTTTCAATCAACAGTTTTATAATTTCAATCCGAACATCGGAGCCAAGTGCTTTAAAAATGTCCAGTCCATCATCCAGTGAAGTGATGTGAAGCATAAATTACCCCCTTTTTATTTGTTGTTTCATTTCTGTTTTATAAATTATAGTATCATTTACGGAATGCGTCAACGCATGAGTGAAAGAAAAAGAATAAAAACGAAAATAATTTATAAAACACTAAATAACAACAATAAAATAAAATATTTTAGGAAAATCTAAAAAACATGTTGACATACTTATTGGGCAATTATATAATGTAACCAATAAGACCTGACAAATTTTTAAAATATTAGTTAATCTGCCGAATGATTTTTTAAAGGCGCGTCGGAATCAGATGGTCAGAATAACGAACAGGGGAGCTTATATTTTATTTCATTATGATCAAGGTGGTTAAAAAAAGAGAGGAAACTATGAAGAAAAAAATCATATCAACATTGCTTTGTACAGCAATGCTCGCAACAATGGTAGCAGGATGCGGAGTTGAAAAGAGTGATGGGGATCAGACATAGAAGGCTCTGCAAGCTCCGTTGCAGAGATGAAAGGAACCGGTGATAATGAGATCAATATTCTTATTTATGCACAGGATCACGAAAAAAGCCGTTTATCAGAAACTGATTGATAAATTTACAAAAGAGCATGCAGATGAGATTTCTACAGTAAACTTTGAGGTAACAACACAGGATGAATACGCAACGAAGATGACAGCTGCCATGACAGCGGGAGAACTTCCGGACATTTTCTATGTGGGACCGGAAGCAGTCAGAAGTTATGTAGATAACGGATATGTACAGCCGTTGGATGATCTCGTAGATGCTACTGCGGTTGACAATCTGTGGCCGGCGATCAAGAGCGCATATATGTATGATGGATCTAATATTGGTTCAGGATCGTTATACTGCCTGCCAAAAGATTTATCCTGCTTTGCATTTGCCTACAACAAAGATCTTTTGATGAAGCAGGACTGGAGTATCCGGATCCGGAAAATCCATACACATGGGAAGAATTTGCAGATGTGTGCCAGAAACTGACAAAGGATAAAGACGGTGATGGCGAAATTGATCAGTGGGGTGTTGCAAATGCAAATGCATTTGGTTTTACTCCTTATGTATACGGCAATGGCGGTCAGTTCTTAAATGATGATCAGACAAAGGTAGTCATTGATGAAAATCAGAATTTTAAGGATGCTTTCCAGTATTATACGGATCTGACATTAAAGTATAAAGTAACGCCAACGGTAGAACAGGATACTGCGCTTGGCGGATACCAGAGATGGCTGGACGGACAGGTTGCTTTTTATGCATGTGGTACATGGGATGTCGCAGCATTTATGGATGATGCAACATTCCCATACAACTGGGATTTATGTGGATGGCCGGTAGGACCAAACGGAGACGGAAAGTCCACAGCATGGCTCGGAACCGTTGGTTTCGCAGTTTCTTCACAGGCAAAGAACCCGGATTTATGTGCAGAGTTAATACAGTCCTTATCAACAGATCTGGACGGACAGAAAGAACTTTGCGGCGAGACATCCGGTAAGTCTTTACAGATTCCAAACATTATGGATTATGCACAGACAACATTTAAAGACAAAGTAAATGATGGAACAATTCCATATGCAAGCAATGTAGATGTTATTTTCGGATATATTGAGGGAAGTGACAAATATAAAGGAATCTTTACGGAAACAACCTACACTTACAACAGTGAATGGTGGGATACTTTCCTGGAAGGAATGCCGAATGTTCTGACCGGAGAAGTTTCCGTAGATGATTATTGTAAACAGGTAGCGCCAAAGATGCAGGAAGCACTGGACAACGCGATCGAATTACAGAATGCAGCAACTAATAATTAAGATTAAAACGGATTGCCCCTGTCATGGGGGCAGTCCGTAGGAAAAGAGTGGGCATATGAGCGGAAAAAAAAACAACCGAAACATAAGATGTCGGCAATGGCGAAGAAAGAAGAAAGAACTGCGTGGCTGTTCATCGCCCTGCCTTTCCTTGGATTTTTACTTTTTATGGCTTATCCGATCTGCTTTGCAGTGTTTGCAAGTATGAGCAAGTGGACGGGAATGAACTCTCTGGTGGATAATTTCTGTGGATTGCAGAATTACATCAATATTTTTCATGATGAAAAATTCTGGAAATCTCTGCTTACAACCATTATTTATCTGATCGGTATTCCAATCGGAATGATCCTTGACTGCTTCTGGCAATGGGAATGAACCGTAAGATTCCGGGAATCCGGCTGCTTCGACAATGTATTATGTACCAGTAGTATCTTCACTGGTTGCCGTGTCTATTTTGTGGGCATGGGTTTATAATTACGATTATGGATTATTTAATTCAATCATCAAACTTTTGACCGGACATCATGGTTCAAACTGGCTGGGAGATGAGTTCTGGGTAAAAAGTAGCTTTAATCATCTTCATGGTATGGAAAGGATTGGGAACTTCTATTATTCTTTATCTTGCCGGATTGCAAAACATTCCGCGTAACTACTATGAAGCTGCTTCCATTGATGGAGCAAATGGATGGCAGAAATTTCGTCATATTACCGTTCCACTGGTCTCGCCGGTTACGTTCTATATTTTAATTACCAGCCTGATTGGCGGTTTCCAGGTGTTCGTGGAAGTACAGGTTATGACGAATAAAGGTGGAACAAACTATAGTGCAGCAACCGTTGTTTATTATTTGTATGATAAAGCATTTTCAAACGGACAGTTAGGCTACGGATGTGCACTGGCAGTTATTCTTGCAATCATCATCTTCATTATCACGGCTCTTAATTTCGCGGGTCAGGATAGATGGGTGAAGACCATGGACTAGGAGGGAGTCATATGAGTTCAAAAAAGATTTGGCAAGCTCCCGGCTTGTATCAAAAAAAAAGAGAAAATTTTTAACTGGATTATCTTTGTATTACTTCTTCTTGGTGCAGTTGTAATGGTTTTCCCGTTAATTTACATGATTGCGACATCATTCATGACAAAAAAAATCAGATTTTGTCCGGTACATTAACAATTCTTCCGGATCCGATTCTGATAGGAAAATATTCTGAAGTATTAAAAAGGGACAGTTCATAAACGGTATATTTAATTCTCTGAAGGTTGCAATTCCGGTATTGATTATTGGCGGATTTACCTCCTCCCCGCCGCATTCGGATTTGCAAAAATGAGATTTCGTGGCAAAAATGCATTGTTTCTGGCATTGCTGGCAACCATTATGATTCCGTTTGCGGTTGTCATGATTCCACAGTATGTCATGTTTACCAAACTGGGCTGGATACAATACTCTGCTTCCACTTATTATTCCGGGATGCTTTGGAAATGTCAGTATTATCTTTTTTTTTCGACAGAACCTGATCGGAATTCCGGATGATCTGATGGAAGCAGCAAAATTGATGGATGTGGATATTTCCGTACGTTTCTTCAGATTTTTATGCCATTGATGAAGGGGGCTCTGGCAACGCAGCTGATGTTGTGGTTTATGGGAATCTGGAATGATTATCTTGCACCTACTATTTTCTTGAGAAGTGAAAAGAACTGGACATTGCAGGTGGTTATCCGTTCCTTCAATTCCTATTATGCAATTCAGAGTGATTATGCTTTGATCATGGCAGCATCCGTAATTGCAATGATTCCGACAATGGCATTGTTCTTTATTTTCCAGAGAATGATCATTGAGTCCATTGCAATCAGCGGTATCAAATAAGTAACAAATTATAAAATTTGTTTGTTTTTTCAATCCTCAACAAAATATAAGAAAGCAGTTCGCATAAAAAATCGCTTGCGCGATGCGGACTGCTTTTGTAGTATTATAACGAACAGACATTTATACATGGTAAAGGGGGCAGCGTATGCCAAAAGAAAATCCGGTGATTGCTTTTTTAAATAAGATGGCAGATTTGATTTTACTGAATCTGATTTTTTCTGCTGTGCTGTATTCCGGTTGTGACGATCGGATGGCAATTACAGCATTGTATGCTGTTTCATTGCGATCGGTACGCTATGGAGATGGGTATGTTATACAGACTTTTTTCCGATCGTTTAAGCAGAATTTTAAACAGTCTTTTGTGGCGGGAATGATAGGCTTACTTTTTGTGTGCCTGCTTTTTATTGATTTGTTTTTCTGGCGCAATGTGGGACCTATGCTTTCATGTCCGTATTTATGACAGTGGTGAGTGTATGCGTAGGCTATTTGGTTTTTATTGTGTTCTTATGGCTGTTTCCGGTGATTGCAAAACTGGAAAATCCTTTGCGTGTGCAGATAAAAAATGCAGCCGCCATGGCGGTTGCCCATTTTTTCCCATATACGCTGTTTGTAAGTGTGATAGTACTGGCGGCAGGCTATATGGCATATACCAGTATCATTACGGATGTGCTGCTGCTTCTGATAGGATTTGCTTTTACTTGCATATGTATGTTCATTCTTTTTTATAAAGTGTTTGCAAAATATATAGACGAGGAACCGGTGGGAGAGGATGACCCATTATATGGAAGCAGAGAGTAAAAATATGAATTGAAATTTCCTCCCTTTAATGGTAGAATAAATGCATAGTTGCAGGCGTACAACGGTCGATTTTTTTTTGTGCAATATGTCTAGTGATAAAGGCAGAACAGTGGAAGACGGGCGTTGAAATTTTCATTGTGGAAAGCACCGGAAACAACCGTGAAAGCCGAAATGATTTACATAGTATATGGAGGTTTTTTTTATGGCAAGATTTACATTACCGAGAGATTTTATTATACCATGGAAAGGGAGCACTCGAAGCCCTGAAAACATTCAAGGGAAAGAAAGCGATCATCTGCGTGGGCGGCGGCTCGATGAAACGGTTTGGTTTCCTTCAGAAGGCGGAAGATTATTTAAAGGAAGCCGGGATGGAAGTAAAACTTTTCGAGGGCATTGAGCCGGATCCGTCTGTTGAGACTGTTATGAAAGGTGCGGCAGTGATGCAGGAGTTTGAGCCGGACTGGATTGTAGCCATGGGTGGTGGTTCTCCGATTGATGCGGCAAAAGCAATGTGATCAAGTATGAGTATCCGGATATTACTTTTGAGGATATGTGCAAGGTATTCGGCATCCCGGCACTGCGCAACAAAGCACATTTCTGTGCGATTTCTTCAACTTCCGGAACTGCAACAGAAGTTACTGCGTTTTCCATCATTACAGATTATGAGAAGGGAATCAAGTATCCGATTGCAGATTTTGAGATCACACCGGATGTTGCGATTGTTGATCCGGGATCTGGCAGAGACCATGCCGCAGAAACTGGTGGCACACACTGGAATGGATGCAATGACACATGCGATCGAGGCATATGTTTCCACCGCAAACTGCGATTTTACCGATCCGCTTGCGCTGCATGCGATTAAGATGATCCAGAGTGACCTGATCCCGTCTTACAACGGGGATATGGAAAAGAGAGATTCCATGCACAATGCACAGTGTCTGGCTGGTATGGCATTTTCCAATGCACTCCTTGGCATTGTACATTCCATGGCACATAAGACAGGTGCAGCGTTTGCGGATTATGGCGCACATATCATCCACGGTGCAGCCAATGCAATGTATCTGCCGAAGGTTATCGCATTTAATGCAAAGGATGAGACGGCAAAGAAACGTTACGGTGAGATTGCGGATTTCATGAAACTTGGCGGAAACACACTGGATGAAAAAGGTGGAGCTTCTGATCGCACATCTGCGCAGGATGAACGATGATCTGAACATTCCGCACTGCATTAAAAAAAAACTATGGTGCAGACAGCTTCCCCGACCGAGCAGGGATTTGTACCGGAGGAGGTATTCTTAGAGAGACTTCCGGAGATTGCGGCCAATGCAATTCTTGACGCATGCACAGGTTCCAATCCAAGACAGCCAAGTCAGGAGGAGATGGAGAAACTCTTAAAGTGCTGCTACTACGATACGGATGTTGATTTTTAAAAAGAAACTAAGCAAGAAAAAGCCCTGCAGTTTTTGTATACCGCAGGGCTTTTCTTTTTTGCAACAGGAGCTATAATGAACAAATATGAGTGCTGACCGGGCGAAAGTACATTGAGTATATCAAAAACAGAACAAATATGGTAGAATATACGATATGTAATCTGAAAAACAGATAGATAAGAAGATGACAAAAGGGTTTGGAAATGAAAAAGAAGAATCCGGAGTTATATCGCCGGTAGGGAGGAAAATATTATCATGAGTGGATATCTGATCAAAAGACACGACAAAGGAAGAAAGGATTGCACTGATTTCGTTCCTGGCAGGAGCCGGACGACTGCGTGGGAGGAAGCGGCATGGATCTGTTTGATATGTATGATGCCTATATCCGTGGGGAGAAAGAGATTGCAGAGATCAATGGGGAATTTCAGGCATCCTATGTAAAAGACACCGAAGACTTAGAACAGCCGGAAGAAGCAAAATCCACTTCCGGAGAACTGACACAGCTGACAAAGCTTCATGCGGAAGGTGCGCTTACGGATGAAGAGTTTGCGGCCGCAAAGAAAAAAAAGTGCTTGGACTGTAGCACACAATAATTTTATTATAAAAATGCAGGGCAGTATTTTTGTGCAATTCTTTTTAGTGACATATGAAAAAACCTGTGTTACACTGACCGTACAAGTAAACATACATGATACAACTTTAGTAGAGAAGTCCGGACAGGCTGTATCTGCTTTTTTTAAGAGGGGATATACATTATGGAGAGTATCACAGGAGGAAACACACCAAAATATCAGGAACTGACCGAACAGCTGCGTTTACAGATCGTCTCCGGGGAGATTGCACCGGGGCAGAAACTGCCATCGGAAAATACGCTTTCCGCACAGTATCAGGTCAGCCGTCAGACGGTGCGCAAGGCATTGGCGATTTTACAGAATGAAGGATATATTTACGCAGAGCACGGGCGCGGTACATTCTGTTCGGAAATGATGCGGCACGCACATCCGTCCAAGAATATTGCTGTTGTAACAACCTATCTGTCAGACTATATTTTTTCCCCGTGTGATACAGGGAATTGATGATGTGCTGACCGGTGCAGGGTATAGCATTGTCCTAAAAAATACAAAAATTCCCGGACACGGGAAGCGGAATGCCCAGGAAATTTTTAAGCAAGGATATTGACGGGGTTATCATTGAACCGAGTAAAAAGCCAGATTTTCTGCCGGCATATGAATTTGTACGAACAACTGGAAAAATCGCATATTCCATACGTGTTTATCCAGGGATGTTTCCCACAGATGAAAGACAAAACCGCATGTGCTGCTGGATGATGATTTTCAGGGGGATATATGATCACAAAGTATCTGACGGATCACGGGCACAAAAAAATATCGTGGGAGTATTTAAGGCGGATGACATGCAGGGACAGAGCCGTCATAAAGGGTATGTTCGGGCACTGCAGGAGGCGGAAATTTTGTATGATCCGGATAAAGTGGTGTGGTTTCATACGGAGGGCGCAAAATCCATCCCTATGAAGCAATCCGTGAAATGGCAGGAAAAACGCTTCGTGGGCGGATGGATGCGGTCGTTTGTTATAACGATCAGACGGCACAGCTTGTCATCCGTGCATTACAGGAGGAAGGACTGCGTATTCCGGAAGATGTTTCGGTGACCGGTTATGATAATTCTTCGCTGGCGAACAAGCAGGGGCTTCGGCTGACAACCATTGACCATCCGCAGGAAAAGCTTGGCGCCATGGCAGCAGAACTGCTCCTTTCCATGATTCAGAACGGAGAAAAAAAGAGGAAGGGGAGAGTGTTCTCATCCAGCCAATGCTTATTGAGGGAAATTCCTGCATGGAATACCGGTGACAGCTTGTGCAATCTGACCAAAACAATGCCGGATTAAAACGAAAAAAGACAACAATTTTGTTGATTTTTGCATGAAAAACAACTTGTAAATACATGCATACAAGTTATAAACTTAGAGTATAAAAACGAACGATATAAAGCATTGATTCTAAGGAGGAACGAGTATGCTGTTAAATAAGGATTACAAATTTTGGTTTTGCACAGGATCACAGGATCTGTATGGAGAGGAATGTCTGGCAAAGGTAGCCCAGCATTCCAAGCAGATCGTAGACGAGTTAAATAAGACAGGCGTTTTGCCATATGAGATTGTATGGAAGCCAACCCTGATCACGAACGAGCTGATCCGCAAGACCTTTAACGAGGCAAATAATGATGAGACATGTGCTGGTGTGATCACCTGGATGCACACCTTCTCTCCGGCAAAGTCCTGGATTCTTGGACTGCAAGGAGTATCGCAAACCTCTGATGCATTTACATACACAGTTCAATGAGGAACTTCCATATGATACCATTGATATGGATTTCATGAATGAAAACCAGTCGGCACACGGAGACAGAGAGTATGGTCATATCGTAAGCCGTATGCGTATGGAGCGTAAAGGTCGTTGTCGGACACTGGAGTGATCCGGTAGTCGTTGACAAGATCGCAAAGCTGGATGCGTACTGCAGTCGGCGTGGTGGAGAGCAGCCATATCCGTGTCATGCGTGTGGCAGACAACATGAGAAATGTAGCAGTTACCGAGGGTGATAAGGTAGAAGCACAGATCAAGTTTGGCTGGGAAGTAGACGCTTACCCTGTAAACGAGATCGCAGAGTCTGTCGCAGCCGTATCCCAGTCCGATACAAACGCACTTGTAGATGAATACTACGAGAAATATAATATTTTATTAGAGGGAAGAGACCCCGAAGAGTTTAAAAAACATGTGGCTGTACAGGCACAGATTGAACTTGGATTTGAACGTTTCCTGGAAGAGAAGAATTATCAGGCCATCGTTACCCACTTCGGAGATCTGGGTGCATTAAAACAGCTTCCGGGACTTGCCATCCAGAGACTGATGGAAAAAGGTTATGGCTTTGGCGCAGAAGGTGACTGGAAAGTTGCAGCTATGGTACGTCTCATGAAAGTGATGACCGCAGGCATGAAGGATGCAAAGGGTACTTCCATGCTGGAGGATTACACCTACAATTTAGTAAAAAGGAAAAGAAGGAATTCTTGAAGCACACATGCTTGAGATCTGCCCGTCCATCGCAGACGGTGGCGATCAGCATCAAGTGCCAGCCCCTGTCCATGGGAGACAGAGAAGATCCTGCAAGACTGGTATTTACTTCCAAGGAAGGTCATGGTATCGCTACTTCCCTGATCGACATGGGCAATCGTTTCCGTCTGATCATCAACGATGTAGAGTGCAGGAAGACAGAAAAGCCAATGCCAAAAACTTCCGACCGCAACCAACTTCTGGACTCCGGAACCGGATATCTACACTGGAGCGGAAGCATGGATTCTTGCTGGCGGCGCACACCATACCGCATTTACCTATGACCTGACGGCAGAGCAGATGGGTGACTGGGCAGCAGCCATGGGCATTGAAGCGGTATACATTGACAAAGATACTACAATCCGTGATTTCAAGCGTGATCTGATGCTTGGAGAGGTATTTTACAGATAAAAAGATAGGTAACATCTGCTTTTGTAAAATGCAAAGGCAGGTGTTTATGACAGAAAGAGAGGTAGAAACAGTGGAAAGAAAAAAGACGAGATTGTGTCCGGGAAAACATTTCTCGGAATTGAATTTGGCTCTACACGTATCAAGGCGGTACTGACCGATGCAGACCATACACCGATCGCATCCGGCAGTCATGAATGGGAAAACCGCCTGGATCACGGAATCTGGACCCATACCATGGATGACATCTGGGGCGGTCTGCAAGGATTGCTACCGGGATTTAAAAAGGACGTAAAAAGAACAGTATGGTGTGACACTGACAAAGATCCGTGCGATTGGATTTTCCGCTATGATGCACGGATATCTGGCATTTGACAAGGCTGGGGAGCTTCTCGTGCCGTTCCGCACATGGCGTAATACAATCACAGAGGAAGCAGCAGCCGCACTGACAAAGGAATTTTCCTATAACATTCCGCAGCGTTGGAGCATTGCACATCTGTATCAGGCAATGTTAAACAAAGAGGAGCATGTGAAAGATATCGCATTTTTCACCACGCTTGCAGGATTTATCCATTGGAAACTGACTGGGGAAAAGGTTACTCGGCGTGGGGGATGCATCCGGAATGTTCCCAATCGACAGTAATACAAAAGATTATGATGCAGCAATGCTCGATAAGTTCGATGCGCTGGCAGAACCATACGGCTTTGACTGGTCACTCCGTGACATTCTTCCAAAAGTTCTTGTTGCCGGAGAAAATGCCGGAACGCTGACTGCAGAGGGCGCAAGGCTTCTCGATACCGATGGTGAACTGGAAGCAGGAATTCCGGTATGTCCGCCAGAAGGTGATGCCGGAACCGGCATGGCAGCGACCAACAGTGTAGCTGTCCGCACCGGAAACGTATCCGCAGGTACTTCCGTATTTGCAATGATCGTACTGGAAAAGGCATTGAAGAATGTGCAAATACCGAGATCGATCTGGTGACCACACCATCCGGAGAAGCAGTTGCCATGGCACACTGCAACAACTGCACATCCGACCCTGAATGCATGGGTCAACCTGTTTGAAGAGTTTGCAAAAACAGCTTTGGCATGAAGATCGACAAGAATGAGCTGTTTTCCGTTTTATATAATAAAGCACCCTTGAAGGTGACGCAGATTGTGGCGGCCTTTTAGCATACAACTATTTTTCCGGTGAGGGGAATTACCGCATTTGATGAGGGAAGACCTCTGTTTGCCCGCACACCGGATGCAAAATTCAATCTTGCAAATTTCATGCGCGCGTGCACTTGTTTACGGCACTGGGCGCATTGAAAGATGGTCTGGATATCCTGCTCAAAGAGGAAGGCGTACAGATCGACAAGATGTACGGCCACGGCGGTTTGTTTAAGACTCCGGTAGTCGGACAGCGCATCATGGCAGCAGCCATCGACACACCGGTTTCCGTTATGGAGACGGCAGGTGAGGGCGGCGCATGGGGTATCGCACTTTTGCAGCTTACATGGCTCAGAAAGAAGAGGGCGAGAGCCTTGCCGATTATCTGAGCAAGAGAGTCTTTGGCGGTCAGGAGGGCGTGACGGAAGATCCGGTTCCTGCCGATGTGGAAGGCTTTGACCAGTTTTTAAAACGCTACAACGAAGGGCTTGCAATTGAGCGTGCAGCAGTCGAACATTTATAAAATAATAGTTACAGATAAGAAATAGGCAGAATCCGTCGTTTACAGCGGCGGATTTTGTGGATATAGAAAGGACAGAAAGCATGTTAGAAGAATTAAAAAAAAACAGGTTTACGAAGCAAACATGGAATTGCCACGCAGAGGCTTGATCACTTATACATGGGGCAATGTCAGCGGCATTGACCGCGAAAGTGGCTATTTTGTCATCAAGCCAAGCGGTGTGGATTACGATAAACTGACACCAGACGATATGGTCGTTATGGATTTAGAGGGAAATAAAATCGAGGGTGATTTGAAGCCATCATCCGACACACCAACCCATCTCGAACTGTACAAAAAGTATCCGGATATCGGCGGTATCGTACATACCCCATTCTCCGGAGGCTACTTCTGGGCACAGGCAGGGAAGCGGATATTCCGCTTTTTACGGAACGACTCATGCGGATTATTTTTTTTACCGATCCCATGTGCACGCAGTCTCACACCGGAAGAGATTGACGAGGCATACGAGACCAACACCGGAAAAAGTCATTATTGAGACCTTGGAGACAAGAGGGATCAACCCGGTTTACACACCTGGCGTGCTCTGCACGAACCACACAGTCCATTTACGTGGGGAGCAAGGATGCGGCAGAGGCAGTGCACAATGCCGTTGTCTTAGAGGAAGTTGCAAAGATGGCAACCCGTACCGAACTGATCAATCCGAAGGTGCAGTCGGCACCGGATTGTATCCGCGATAAGCATTTCTTCCGCAAGCACGGTGCGAATGCTTATTATGGACAGAATTAAACAATATTTTTATGGTAATATTCTCAAGGAAAGAGAGGGGATACTTTTTTAGAAAAGCCCCTCTTTTTTTCTGTGTAAAATAGACGATTGCGAAAAAATGTATAGAGAAAATATAATGACATGTGTTGCTGAAAAACGAATCTTTCAGTATACTATATTTAATTGATGTATTGGGTAAATAAAAGCAGGAGACGAAGCGTATGCCAGTAGCAGAAAAATATTCACACACAACGGAAGAAATTTATGCATTGCCGGAAGGAAAACGTGCAGAACTGATCGATGGACAGATTTATGATATGGCACCTCCGGGCAGAATTCATCAGGAATTGGTGCAGCAGTTGAGCCGTACGATCGGAAATTATATTGCGGATCATAAAGGAACCTGTAAAGTATATCCGGCACCGTTTGCGGTGTTTTTAAATCAGGATGATAAAACATATGTGGAACCGGATATTTCTGTGATCTGTGATAACGGAAAGCTGGATGACAGGGGCTGTAATGGGGCACCGGACTGGGTGATTGAGATTGTATCACAAAGCAGTCAGAGGATGGATTATCTGACAAAATTGTTCAAATACCGTACTGCAGGGTGAGGGAATATTGGATCGTAAATCCTATGAAACGTACGGTACTGGTATATTTGTTTGGAGAAAATGAGGACAGCACGCAGTATTTATTTGAAGATGAAATTCCGGTGGAATCTATCCGGATTTTTACAATGAGAATTTCAGAATTTGTGTGAACAGTATCCGTAATAAGCATTTCTTCCGCAAGCACGGTGCGAATGCTTATTACGGACAGCAGTGAAAAAATTTATGATGGGGAATGCCTGATCCCGGTAATTGTGGGATTTGAAGGCTCTTGAAGTATGAAATGTAAATCATGTAAAACAGGGGAAAAAAGAAATGCCTGTCTCTTTTTTGGGGGATTTTGTCGCTGGTTACGGTAGTATTGTGTCTTTCGGCATCATGTAATGCCGATGGAAGGAAGGCACAAAAATACGTGTATGGAGTATTCTTAAATGCAGACCGTACAGCAGTTCCAAAATTAAAAAATTACGAAACTGTTGTGATTGATGCACAGTATTTTTTCGAAGAAAGATATCAGAAAATTACATGCAGACGGTACAAAAGTTTACAGCTATCTTAATATTGGCTCTGTCGAAAATTTCCGCCATATTATAAAACATACGAGCATCTGGCAATCGGGGGATTATGAAAACTGGGAAGAGGAAAAATGGGTTAATGTTGCGGATAAAGACTGGCAGGAATTTATGGATACATTAGCCGGAAAATTAAAAGAAAAAGGGAGTGGATGGCTTTTTTTATTGATAACTTCGTGATGTATATGATTATGCCCATAAAAGGATATTTTTGATGGGCTGACGGTGATTTTAAAGAAAATCCGGGCAATGGGGAAGCCGGTAGTGGTCAATGGAGGAGATATCTATGTGACGGCATATCAGTCCCGTTTTGGTTCTGCTGCGGATATTATGACGGGTGTAAACCAGGAGTCGGTGTGGAGCAGGATTGATTTTACAACCAAAACATTCCATACGCAGAAAAAACGGGAGCGGGAGTATTTCTGCCAGTATCTGCAGGCATGCAAAGCGGATGGAATGGATGTTTATCTGCTGGAATACACGACAGACCATAAACTGATCCGCAGGATTAAGAAGTATTGCAGGAAAAAAAAGAAATATGATTACTATATTGCGGATTCGCTGGAGCTGGGTATTTAATACAATGTGTTTTTAAGTTTGACTTTAAAAAGTAGATATCATACAATTACATTGTTGAAAAAATGCTGCTGGTACAGCTGGAAGAACTTCATAAAAAGTTGTCACCGCTGTTCCAGTGAAATAACAGGAGGATTAGAACCATGGGAGTACATTCCATAGATGCAGAGGATGATCAGTTTGCGTATCGTTATGATACACAGTTACTGATCGACAGAAGAGACAGGGATCTTGACGAGGATGAGATCGCAGATTACATCACGGAAAATTTTGAGGGAAACAGTCTGATTGCGGCTGGAGATGAGGATCTGGTCAAGATTCATTTCCACACGAATGAGCCGTGGAAAATTCTGGAATACTGCAATACGGTCGGAGAAATTTATGACATCGTGGTCGAGGATATGATCCGGCAGGCAGCAGGGCAGCAGGGATAAAAGGCAGAGCGTCCGATACAGAATACTATAGTGTGACGCTGGAAATGAAAAGAGGTGCTGTCGCATCAGTAAATGATTGATATTTACTGGGCGGCAACACCTTTTTTCTTTTGATGCCATGAAGTATAGAAGGCCTTCCTTAAATGAACTTTTAAAAGTTTTTTTAGACTATTTAGAAAAAACTTTATTTGTCCCTGTGATACAGCTGCGTTACAATAAATATATACAAAGGGCGGATGGAGGAAATGATATGGCAAATACAACCAAGATTGCACTTGAAGCATCCTTAAAAGAACTCCTGCGGACAAAACCGATTGACAGGATCACGATCAATGATCTGACGGAACATTGTGGCATCAGCCGCATGACATTTTATTATCACTTTAAGGATATTTATGATCTGGTGGAGTGGGCATGTGTGGAGGACGGAAAGCGTGCGTTGCAGGGCAAAAAGACATACGATACGTGGCTTGAGGGAATTGCGCAGATATTTGAGGCAGTATTGGAAAACAAGCCATTTATTATGAATGTATACCATACGGTTGCCCGCGAAAAAGTGGAGCAGTATCTGTATAAGCTGACGTATGAACTGATCGTAAATGTCGTGGAAGAAAAATGCAAAAAGGCATTACGATTGCAGACGGAGATAAACGCTTTATTGCACAGATTTTTATAAATATGGATTTGTGGGAATTATGCTTGACTGGATCGACAAGGGCATGCAGGAGGATTACCATAAGATCGTTATGATGATGGGGACAGCACTCGATGGGAATATTGCGCGGTCGATTGAGAATTTTAAACAGAAATAAAAATTAATCAAAATGCCTGAAATGATAAAAAATTTTATCATTTCAGGCATTTTGTAAATGGTATCTTTTCATAGAGATGGTAAGATAACCATATCGTATTTGTTCCACAAATGATCTGTCGTGTTACAGGTTTTATGATTTTATGGGAATTGATTTTGAAATGAATCAGAAACCTGTAACGAAGAAACACTAAATGAGAAGTATCCCAGAAATCAGAAAGGAGTTTTTTTCTATGTCAAATAAAAATAAGAAATTAGGACTTGGAATCGCAGCAGTTGCGGCAGCCGGTTGCAGGACTTTATATGCTGCACAGAAAACCAGCCAGCAGAAAGTAAAAAGAAGATCGCAAAGGCA
>VOFJ01000057.1_pt1 | contig 28000 bp, 44 predicted proteins | sample 5384081 | NCBI WGS metagenome assembly VOFJ01 (sample SAMN12384729, study PRJNA508395) | human gut metagenome | isolation source: healthy gut I | host: Homo sapiens | reverse complement strand
AGAAAGAATCCTGGAGGTGGAAGAGGATATGGAGCAACTAATAGCCGCCAGTACATCCGCTTTACACAAACTACTTGCTATTAAGAAGTATAAAAAGGAATAGGAATTATCAATGCCATTGTATTACTGTGTGTTACTGACAATTTTCAAAGATTTGACAACCCGAGGAAATTTGCCTGCTATTGTGGGGTCGCCCCATTTGAACATACTTCAGGTATTTCCATACGGGGAAAAACGCAGACTTCTTCATTGGCTAACAAAGAAGTAAAAGTATACCTTACCCGGGCAGCTATTACTGCCATCTCTTGGGATCCGCAGATGAAAGCATACTATAAAAGGAAAATAGCAGAGGGGAAACATAAAGCATCTGTAATCAATGCTGTAAGAGCCAAAATCATAGCAAGGTCTTTTGCTGTGATACGAAGGCAGACTCCATTTGTAACATTAGCCGTATAATAAAAAAGGTCCTTAACTTCGAAAATATCTTAGGTTTAGGAAGTAGCTATACACTTCTGAAGAGTAGGTATGTCTATATACAAACTTACCCAAGGATACGTTAATGTTCGTAAACTTGGGTAAGATTTTATAGATATTGTTTGGAGAGGACTTAGAATTCACCTTCTTATATATTCTATCAACGGTTTAATCTGAATCCTAGCTAGGTTTCAATTACCATTTTGTAAAAAACACTTTCGGGTTGATATTGACAGATACCCATCCCCAGTCTTGCCAACTCTTATGATTTCCGCCTTTCACAGCATCCATCGTCTTCGTTCCAAGCATAAAAGAATAACCGGCAGAGAGTTTCACATCTTTCATTACGGACCAATTGATCTGATAGTCAACTTCCGAACCGAGTGACTTCTTCAAATCTTCTTTAAAATCTACTTCAGTAGCAGTAGCAAAATAATGATAATTGAGTTCCATATCTACCTTGGCAGATGCACGAAAACGAGCCCCAAGACGACCATCTATTAATCCGGGAGCAAATCCTTTGTTGAATGCAGAAGCGTAGAAATAATCCATGCTGCCATAGAATTTATGATGCGTCCCCATAAAGAGGGTCAAAAGCCTTAAATTTACTACTACCTTCTTCATTTCCGCTCAAATAATCAAAGCTTACAACCATTCCCCATGTTTTTATTGAACGCATAAGCTGCCGTAGCACTTGCCATGAAAGCAGAAACACTCTCGGCATCCTTGTTCTTACCTGTTTGGTAGTAGAAAGCGCCATCCAAGTTCCATCCGCTATTTTTATATGTAAGATAAGTTCCCATCGTTTGCAAGTAGCGGGTATGAGAATCTTGAGTGAGCTGATTCCCTGTCTCTAACCCTAAATTCATAAACAGTAAAGAAGCCCCGAACGGAATCTTATCTGCTTTATAGAGATACCACACAGTCTGCATATTCTTGTAAGGCTGACCAATAGCAGAATTGTAATAAGTACCACCTGCTGTTTTTTCATCATTCTGGTTGAAAGCCAGAATAGCATGTATTTCATTATTCTTATTGGCATATCCCAGTTTCAACGCATCATGATAACGGTCCTGCCACATTCCAGTCCAGTCCGCCCAAAATACGTTCATCATCATAAACTAACGTCTGACGACCTAGCTTGGGCAAAGAAGCCTTTGCCAAAATTCAGCTTTGCCCATGCCTCATTCAAGATAAAGCGACCATTCTTGTCAATCTGCGGATCTTGTCCCCATACTCCGACATGCTGTGCCGACATCTTGATTTCAAGGTCCGAGCGCTTGTAGTCCAGTGACAAACGGGCACGGTTGTTAATAAATGACGCAGCCTTCTGCCCTTCATTGCGAGGGACTAAAGCACCGTTCCGATACTCTGCACGAGGTCTGATTTGCATAGACATCGAAAATTCATTTTCCTTCTCCGTGTTTTGTGTGTATGCCATGCTTGGCAATAGCATAAGCAAGAATGACCAATAAAATGTTTTCATTGATATTTCAATTTAAGTTATAAGTATGTACACTAACTCCTTGTGCCGATGGAAGGTAATTGATTCCATACCAACACATTTGTAATTAAGACAAATGATACTAACAGAATGACTAATGCCGGACGACTCTTCAACGGTCTGCCCAGCCTGAAATGGATATATACCAGATAGGAGAACCAAGTAGCTGCCGCCCATGTCTCTTTCGGGTCCCAAGCCCAGTAGTGCCCCCACGCTTCTTTCGCCCAGATAGCTCCCGTCAGCATGCCTAATGTCATGAATGCCAATCCCACATACGTCAGATTATCGCATAGGTCCATCTCTTTCCGTTCAATATCCTTCTTTTTGAACCAAAGCAGATAGACAGCCATGACCACCGCAGCTCCCAACATCGCATAGGCAAACATATATACGATGACATGCGGCGTAAACCACGGACTTTGCAAAGCCGGCATCAGCGTTTTGTTATGTATTTCCGGTTTGAAGATATTGATACAGATAAATACCAGTGAGAGAATAAAACTGAAACTGAGTATCCACTTATACTTCCAACGGCCGTAAGTGATGATTCCCGCCAATGGAAGAAAGAATGAGTACCACAAGCGCGTCTCCCCCATCGTCCGCATAGGCGGACGCTCCAAGGAAATCCACATACCGAGGATAAAACTGAAAAAGATAGCCAGCCCCAACAAGGTAAATCCATAAGCCCATACCGGCTTCTTTCCTTTCCAGGCAGCAAACGCGCCCAAGCTCCAGAAATCAATGCGGCTATCGCAAACCATATAAAATGTTCCCAACTCATTCCGTATCCTCCTCTTTCCTCTTTTGTGCATTGACAAACAGACAAATTGCTCCGAGCATCATCATGATAATACCTGTATAGACAGCAGGCAACCACGGATCACGTACCAGCTCAAACACACTGATATCGCTCCAGCGCCCTTTCGACTCATCATAGCTAAGCTGATAAATATTCCATCCTGCTATCTCCATCGGACGATTTACTGCAATCGTACTCTCCGTTATCGTTCCTTCCTGTGTGTAGACTTTTACTTCCGAAGCAAAACGTTGCGGTTCCCGTTCCGGCATCACCAGACTCGTCAGAGAGTCCAGACGCAACGCCTTATAAGGAAAGAGGAAACTACCGCAACTCACCCAGCCTTCTTTCGCCTTGTTGGTTCTTTCGGATTGACGGCCTTCAGATACACAGCATAGGTAGCTCCCATCGAATGGAATTCTGTAAATTTCAGTGTGTCTTCTGTAGCTACGGAGGCAGCCATCGGAATAGACTGTTCGACAAACAAGTCCCAATCCAGCAGACTGCCCTCGGAACTCCTTCTTCCAGCAACAAATGTTCCGGTGCTTTTTCAGGCAATGTACGGCCTGTTTCATTATCAATCAGCATCAGTTTCGGAGGATACTCGTCAATCGTGAAGTCTTCAGTTCAATGGCCAGCGGAAGTTCTATTAATTTTCCTTTATCATCGGTATTGCCCTCCATTCTGCGTTTCCCATTCGGGTAGTCATCTTCAAGCGTTGCATATCGGCATTTCCCAGAGTAGCCGTAATCAATGCCACGAACAATCCTACGTGATTGAGAAGAAAGGATAGTCTGCCAATCCTGAATGGAAAGCTGGCACGGAATATGGTCAGTCCCAATGCAGTGACCATCCAAAAGTAAAGCAGGACGAAAGGCCAGGACGAAATCATCTGCGAAAATCCCAGTATATCATTGGAAGCATGACCGGAAGGAGCCTGCCGGATAAGTCCCATGATCACCGTCATGCCGACTACCCATACCAGGGAAGAAACGGCAGCGGAATAATGACTCAACCATCCAAACAGATACACACGTTTACGAAGAAGGTGCATGGCTACTATTCCAGCGCTATGATATAAACCACTAAACAATCGCATTGACCGGACAGGCAAACAGGCCCCAGTTGATGGCTCCCACTGCCATTTGCAGCAAAATACCTATCACCAACAGTCCTGCGCCTATCAGGCATCCCTTCTTTATAACTCCACGGCTTGCTCCACTTATATCCCTATTTTTTCTGGGCCAGGCGACCGTTAGCTTTTGCTTTTTCCAACCAAGCAGGTACAGTAGTCTTCAAGAATTTTTCCTTAGCAGCTCTTTCCGCATCCATGTCAAGGCCGATATATTCCTGTGCTTTCTCTTCGTTGAAATGTCCGGCATCGGCACGTCTTCCGTATACCCATGCTTCGCTAATACTCTTGGATACAGCCAGACGAGCCTGCATAGCACGGTCCAGACCATGTGAAAGAATTCTCTGGATTTCCTGTGGAGCATGGAAAGCACCTCCGTGAGATGCCACACCGAAGTCCCAACGCCACTGTGCCTGGCGGATCAGTGCCAGTACTTCTTTCATCTGCTCTTCCGTAGCTCCCTTGTCCCAGCAAACTTAGCCTCGATATGAGCTTTGGCAAGTTCCTGTTCAAGGCGGTTGCGGATTTCATTGGCCTTGCGCTGGCGTTCGTAGACATTGTTGCGCAGAGTCTCCTCACTTTCGCGGTGGCAGGTTTGGCAAGTACGGTCTATCATAGCCAACGGACTTTGTATATGGTGATCGCTGAACTTCACACCACCTTCGCTCTTATAGGGCATGTGGCAGTCTGCACACGATACGCCTCGCTGACCGTGAATCCCCATCTGGGCAGATTTCAAAATCAGGGTGTTGCGCTTTCAGTATGGGGGCACGACTCAGTTTATGTATATAGTCGTAGAAACCGGCCTTATCATAATAGGCTTCCATGTCTTCCACCGTAAAACCTTTGTCCCAGGGGAAAGTCAGGTACTTGCCATCACCCTTGAAGTAATATTCCACGTGGCACTGTGCACATACCAGCGAGCGCATTTCCTGCGGAGTAGCTTTTGTTATATCTCTGCCCTGGCGTGCAAAAGCCTCGATCAGAGCCGGACGGCTGATGTGCAGATTCATATTTTCCGGTTCGTGGCAATCCGCGCAACCAATAGGATTTACAATCTCATCACCCATTGCTCCCACTTGTTATTATAGAAAGAATCGACTCCCAAGGCTTCCATCATGCGGGGGACATCGGACTCTTGCAAGTCCAGCAAGTGGAAGGCTGAGGGCCATCGTGCGGACCTGCAGGAGAACCGGTACGCAGAGGTTGCCGTAATATCCTCGATGGCATGCATGTGTCCGCGCGGAGTGGAATAGTCTTTGGAGAATGCATATCCAGCCCAAAGTATCACCATTTCCGGACGCTGTTCCAATACATCCACAGCCACATTGCCATTAAACTCGCTCTCAAAATCAGTCTTTGCCGTTTCCGTCCAAGTCTGATATTCGCGGGGAAAATCATCTTTAAACAGTTCGTTGCGTGCCTCAATTCCTTCAATCACAGTTTTGCGGTTATTAAAGATACGCTGGCGACTTCCGCCCTCCGCTCCATCAACGCAGAAACGCATAATCCTAAAACAAATACAACGACCATTGAACCACCGAACAACAGCCATCCTTGCCATGATTTTAATTTCTTTTCCATTGTATATCGGTTTTATTATTTTATTACGTAGTTATGTATATGCTTATTCCTTATTATTAACCATCTTCCGGAGCCATTCCGGTACAGGCGATTCGGGAAGAGGGACGATAGCTGCCGGAGTAGCGGACAACGAATTCTTACCACCATGAGGTACATCCCGATGACAGTCCCAGCAAGCCTTTCCTTCTCCCACCATAGACATCATATAATCTATCTTTCCTGTTTTTACAAACTCCGTATTCAGTTGTGTATGGCAACGAATACAATTGTTCATAATCACCTGCGAACTGGCCTCGTGGGCCTGTATCACTTGTGGCTCACTTTTTTGGTAAGGAAAGCTGCGACGTGCTTCATACCATCCATTCCTTTGAATGTCCATTTCTTTACAATGTTCTCGTGAGGAACATGACAATCGTTACAGGTGGCATCCCGTGCATGTGAACTGTGAAACCATGTGGCATAATAAGGAGACATGATGTGACAATTCACACACGCTGCCGGATCATCGCCCAGATACGTATGTGCCCGAAGCATGTACATAAATAAAGCTCCTCCGCCTACAATAATACCGCCAATGATAACGGCTATTATCTTCGATCTGTACGAAGGAAAAATTCGGTTTATAAATGGTAACTTCATCATAGTGAAAAAGTATTTTTCACAAAAAGTAAAGCTTTGGAAACACAAAAAGGTGTAATAACTATTACACCTTTTAAAGAAAAATTATACGAACACTGATTAATAAGAGAAAAAAAGATACTCCATCCCGCCCCCAGTTTTGCATGGTAGGCTGGCTATTTTATTTATTCATCGTGATGATGATCGTCCCCTTCGGCGGTAGTGCTAAGTACAATATTGCGCGCAATGTAGGTTTCGTTTCCTGCGGCATCCGTGCAATAAACCATCAGATGATAATCGCCCGGAGTAGCATTCGCCGGAATTATAATATCGTGGTGATGGATGTGCGCCGTTTTCTTTCCGGAGATATCATAAGACCTGTTGAAACTGAAATCGACAGTGGCTTCGCCCGTAGCAGCAGCCCTTGCTCTTTCCATGCGAATGGTGGTCGAAATTACTATGTATTTCAATCATATATGACTTTATCATGACGTCGTCCGACAGATCCATTTCAAAATGTACTCCGTGCTCGTCGCCAATTTTCAGTTCTTGCCCTTCTTCCGGTTCACTTAGTTCAATCACCGGTTTGGTGGTATCGCTATCCGAATCGTCACAAGAAATAAATGCAAATACAGACATTGCCAGAAGGCTGATGATCGGGAGGTAAAGTTTTGTTTTCATTACAGTAATTTTTTAAATGGAATTTTAATTAATAATTGGAAGTTTCGTCCCGGTTCCGGAATTTCTACTTTCCTGTAAAAACTAAGATGATTGTAATATCTGGTATTGAAGATATTACGGGCGGTCAGGGTTATTTCTATCTCGTTAGTCCTGCCAACCGGAATATTCAGCGAGCCACTCAAATGGAACAGGTTAGCCCCCGGTGTACGGTCCTCATTACGGTCTACACGGTTCTGACGGGCATAATAAGTTGCCACTCCGCATAAAGCATACAGTGTTTCCTTTGCCATATCAACGTATTCCGCATACCGAACGGCGGAGAAAAACTTAACGGAATATGCTCGTCACAGTTGTAGGTGTAGACGTATTCTCCGGAGATACGGTAATTGAAGTGACGCAGAAAGTTAATGTCTATCGTAGCTTCCGTTCCGGCAAACAGTGCTTCGGCTCCCGTGTAGCGGTAAATCTGTCCGGCATGCGGCAGAACTGACCATTCGCCCGTGGGACGCAGAAAGATGTAGTTACTGAACCAACTGACAAAAGGAGAAACGGAAACGGAAAGTCCGTGATATCGCAGGTTGTAGGAAGCATCCATCTGCCATCCTTGCTCGGACTTCAGAGAAGCATCTCCCTGCTCGTGACGGAAAGTGCCGTGATGTACACCGTTAGCAGCCAGTTCATTGGCACCGGGAAGGCGGAAGCTACGTCCGATGTTCACTTTCATCATGTGCTGAACGGAGGGTGTCCATACCAGTCCCAAAGAAAAGGAATAGTCGCCGAAATGTTCTCTCACTGAGTGGCTGTTCCACTTGTAGAGATCTATCTGTTCTTCACCATATCCTTGTTTTCGGAGATAATCAGCCAGATAAACGTCCTCATGCGAGGAGATGCCAATATAACCATAATCATATCGCACGCCTCCGCTGACAGAGAGAATGTTATTAGGCTTATACGTCGTAAGCCAAAGCAATCCGGTAGTAGAACGATGGTATTCCGGCAACAAGAATGAATAGCCGGAAATGTCGTTCTGCTGATGTTGCCCATCCCACCCCAACGTATGCTCCCATGAAGAAGAGCCAATAAAGCGGGCTTTTTACCGAAGCACTGTATGTGTTCAGATCGAAAGCCAGTTCTTTGTCCGGGTCCTTCTCCGGCGCAGGCTGGGAGCCGTAATGAGTATGAAAAGCACTCCATTCCTCCCGATGGTTATTCTGAAATCCCAAATCACCGGACAGGATCAGTTTCTCCCAAGCATATTGCTGATGTGTGGTCACTTTCAGATGATTTACCTTGCTGTAAGGCAACTCGATATTCCGGCTGTCTCCGTCATCTTCTACGCGCGATGCGTCGGGGACACCGTGTGCGCCCGGAAAGAAGCCCGTCTTCTGATAGACATTACTGATGGAATAGTCTGCTTTATAGCCTTTTCGCTGATATTGGGTGAAAAGTCCGATATTGCGTTCTACTCCTGCCGTATTTTTCAGTTTACGGCCATAGACAGGCATTTTTCTGAGTCAGGTAGACGATGGTATCCGTAGGGATGCGGTAATCACCGAAGTGCTGTTCGGAATAACGGATTTGCGCATACCAGGCATTCTTTTTAAGTCCCAGCATCAGCGAACCTGCCAGCGTTCCGTTGACGGATTTGCCCAATAGGGTGACATCGCCGAAGAACATATTCGCAGAAGGTATGGGATGAGAGGCTATATCAATCACTCCGCCCATGGCATCACTGCCGTAGAGCAGTGAAGACGGACCTTTCAAGACATTGACTGCTTCGATATTAAAGGCATCCAGTTCCAGTCCGTGGTCGGCTCCCCATTGCTGGCCTTCCTGCTTGATTCCGTTTTCCAATACGGCTATCCGGTTGAATCCCATCCCCCGAATCATCGGTTTGGAGAAGCCGGAGCCTATGTCCATAGCTTGTACTCCGGGAATGTTCTCCATTGCCTGCATGAAGTTTCCCGTAAAATGTTTGCGCAGAAAATCCTGTTCTATCACTTCAACCGTAAGGGCAGACTTTTTGGCTTGACGTTGCTGGTACGTTTCGGTCACCACAACATCAGGCAAAAGCATACTCTTGATTGAATCGGATTTCTGTGCATGGACGGATAAGGTTATAAATAACCCTATTACGCCCGAAATAATTCCGATACGCATCAATTACAATCTTTTATATAATGTGTAAAATGAATGTGAGGACAAGTTACAATGAACCTGTCTTCCTAGAAAATATGAATATGTAATTATGCGGCAGGAGGCGCGCGCAGGTGATGCGAATAAGTCCGTTTGCAGACAACCTTATTCTGATAAATAACGGGCTCGTATGGGACGAGCGTCAACGTATAATGAAATTCTACCGGTTGAGGTTCCGTAAAAAGAGAAAGGGAATATTTACATATCGCACAATCCTCGGCATGACTCCGGGAATGGTCGGCATGAGAGCATGACGTTTCATCTTCACTTCCATGATAGTGAAAGGTTTTCACTACAAAGAAGGGAATGAATGTCATGAATAACATCCATGCTATGTATGCTCTTATTTTTCTCTTGTGATACATTCTCCCCTATCGTTTTAACAGAATAGTGAGGCAAAGATACTCGTATGAAACAAAAGGTGCAAATTATCTGACTTAATATGTGTTATTAAGAGAATGTAATAACCGATTCTAATCCAATATATTTTCAGGTATATCGTTTGAGCCTGCCACAAAATACTGAATTATATTTGTTTCTGTATCTACCGCATTCATTGTCACAGGAGATGCTGACCTTGTTGATCTATTAATTAAATCAGTTTTCATATTCCAGTCAATACCTAACAATATTTCTATAAGAGTAAACATACGTTCTGATGTATTAGATATATTGTATTCATAGGTACTTTTATCGTTCAGCTCCTTATCAAAATTCAATATCATATAACAAGTACTGTTTTTAATAAGAAACTGGTAATTTCCCGTACATTCTTTCTTTTCCATTTTTTCATCAAAAAGATAAAAAAATCCCTATCTGAATTATTTATAAAAAATAGATTTTCACCTCCACTGTAGGGTACTTGTGCAGGATGTGCAACTTTCAAAGTCAAATAACGATCGACTATTTTTATTTTTAAATTAACCGTTTCATTAGTTACATTATCCTTGACAGTAACGGTAGTTTCTCCTTTTTGTTTGGGCTTAACAACTAAATTTCCCATACCTATCGGACTTGATAAATCCATATTTATGCTTTTTAAAACATCTGTATTTTTGAACAGTTACGGTATAGTCTCTGTTACCACCTCTGACGGGGATATTTTTTGCTCCCAACAAGGGACGCTCATAATATCCTTTCTCAAATGACAGAGAATATATTTCTTGCTTTTCATCGTCTCCACAACTTACAAGAGTAATTGTGCAAAGGAATAGAAAAAATATTCCTAATAATTTCTTTTGTTTTCATATTTGTATTTTAAGTGACTGCAATAGTTCATTACGTATTATTTCATTAGGAAAAGTCGCTGAATATTTATTTTTTAAAGTTACTACTCCCCAATAAAATAGAATAATAGGATAAAATCTGATAGTAAAAATTGACTGTTTATCAATCTTCTTATAAAGATCAGTTAGGCCATAAAATAGTTCACCATTAATAGCCAATGTGTCCAACGTGGCTTTTACATTACTCAACGAAAGAGTCAACTGCCGAATCCAATTAATATCAGTTTGTATGTTCTCCTCTATCAGTACATCCAATACAGTATTGGAATCGACCACAAAATTCTTGAAAAAATAAATAAAAACAGTAGCATTGAACAAAGATTCACCATTGGGATGAAAAACGATAACCAGCATAGTTACTCACAATAAGCTGCCAAGTCTCATCAAAATGCTCCTGTCCTACAGCATATTTTTCGAGTATATAACGTAAATATCCTTCAATCTCTTTATACGTGAATCCAAGCATATTCAGAAAGTCAGGTTCCAATGTTAGTATCTCTGTAATGTTATAACCGTTTGTTAAGTCGTCCATAGTGACAGGCAATACACTGTACAAAAAACAAGTACGAATACTTCCTTCACCTATACCAGCTTTTTATCACTTTAAAGAAGGTACAAAGAAAACTGGCATTAGTGGTTACTTCTTCATAAAGTGGGTCGTTATAAGTTGTAAGTAATTGATTGGTAAAATGATCATATTCATCAATTAAAATATAGACTTTAGGTAGTTTATGAGAACGAATATAAACAAGCGCCTCCTCTAACATTTTGGAAGCATTACCTCGATTAACAAACTGAAAATCACCAAACAGATCCCGGTTATTCTCTACCATAATGTCAATCGGAGCACAATTTAAATCATTGAAATGCTGCGCTAATTCTTCCATATTGTCCGCCATTATCATTTTAGAAAAATCATAGCGAATAATCATATATTGATTGTGTTCTCCCGTCGGATGATTACCAATCCATGTATCTCCAAACAATTCTTCAAATCGATGCGCTTTCATCCGATCATAATAACAAGCCAAAGTAGAAATCAACATACTCTTCCCAAAATGACGGGGACGAAGAAGTATAGGAGCATTATAATCCTCTAGCTTAGGAATATAATCAGTTTTATCAACATAATAAAAACCTCGCTCGCGCAGATTTACAAAATCAGCTACTGCATAAGGTATTGTTATTTTTGCCATAATCTTATTATTTTCTCCATATAAACACAAAAGGTATAAAATTGTTAGTAAAGAAAATGATAATCACCAATTTATTATAATATTCTGTCCCCTAATATAAAACAGCATACTCACTTTTCTCATTTAATAGCTGTCGTACATTTGTACGTTGGTTAATAATTCGATAATTTATACCTTTGATATAGGTATGGACAAAGACCGATTAATAGTTGGTTTATGAAACCGGGTTTAACGTTCAGTCCCCATACCTTTACATCTGAAATCTGGATAGTTCGTTGGGACTTGTGATCCCGTGTTGGCGACGATAGGTTACAGGATGTATTCAACCAAATTAAAGACGTTATGACTTACATTGGAATTGACATCAGCAAGGACAGCTTCGTAGCTGCTTTTCCGAAAGTATCGGGTTATCAGACCCAAACTTACCCTAATACCGTAAAAGGTATCAGGAAGTTCATCGGCTCGCTTTCCGTAACAGAACATCATTGTGTGATGGAAGCTACCGGCAATTATGGCTCTCTGCTTCTTTATCTGCTTGACAGGCAAGGTATAGCCGCAAGTATGGTGAATCCCAAACAAATCAAGCACTTTTCACGCATGATGATGACCGTCACCAAGACCGACCCCAAAGATGCCTGCATGATTGCCATGTACGGTGAGAAAATGAATCCTCCCGTTTATAAGATGCCGTCTGAAACCGTCATGCTGTTGAAACAGAAAAAAACGATTATCAGGCAGTTAAAGAAACAGCTTACGGCGAGCAAGAACCTGAAAAGCTCCCTCGTTGTGCTTCCCCTCCAAGACAAGAACGGGATGAAAGCGTTGGATAAGACTATTTCTTTTTTGGCAAGCCAAATTGAGTCTTTGGAATCTGAACTTGCAGATTTGGCTTCATCTGAGTTTGACAGGCAGGTTAAACTACTAACATCTATCAAAGGGATTGGCATCACTTTGGCTACAGCCTTGATTGTTGCTACCGGAGGATTCTCCTATTTCAACAATGCAAAAGCAAGTTTCCCGTTTTATCGGGATATGCCCGAACTACCAACAGTCCGGAACATCCGTACATATCAAAAAGGTGGGATTAACCGAAACGGGGATGCGAGTCTGCGTTCGCTGCTGTATGTCGCCTCTTGGTCGGCATTACGTGGAAATACAACCTGCAAAGAATGTTACACACGGTTGAAAGCTAATGGGAAGCCTTCTAAGGTGGCTCTTATTGCTGTTGCAAACAAACTCGTCAGACAGGCTTTTGCCGTAATCAAGTCAGATTCTCCTTATGTGGATGGATTTGTTTCTACCCGTCAAACAAAATAGCCTATGGTGGTATTTTTGTTCTCATTTTACTTGCATATTAATATAGTTCGTTATACAATATTTTCATTTTCCATAATCCTATTTCAATTTATTACATTTCATTTTTACTCTTTAAACCCACGATAAACCCAAACAGCTGCTACATAGACAATAATTTCTATAAAAAGGGTAAAAAAAAGAAAGTATTCCATTTTTCGGCATACTCATATACTGTATAAATTATGATGAGACAAGCTATAATTATCAAAATACGGTTGTAACCTTTAGGACAAGGAAACCAATATTTTATTATTGTATCTTTATGCTCTTCATCGCTTTTTATTTTCTTCTATTTTCATAATATTACCTTTTTCGAATTTCATACATTTCTTTCAAATACAAATAAATAAAAATACAGCTGTTACTATATCTACTATGTTCCAAACTTCACGTCCTAATGGCAGTTTAAAAATAGGTTGAAACAACAAAAAGATAAACCAACACATATAATGCATAACCCTTTCTGCTTTTGTAAAAAGCTGTTATACGCCATGATACAAAAAATGATAGCTGAAACATATCTTATCAAGATATAATAGCCATAAGGCATAGGGAGCAAACACATTAGTAAAGCTATCGCTAATATTATTTTTTTATTCAACTTCATAAGTACGTTCTTTCATTCATCAAATAAATTTATAAAAAATGCACAAATTAATTGCCATATAAATAAAACTATACCACCTACTACACTCCATACAAATAAGAAGTATATAAATCCCCAAAAGCTATTGGGTTCAGTCCAGTTCCATGCAAATTTTCCCAGCCACTATGATGCATATTATATAGCCAACACACATCAAACACCCCATAATTCCTTTTCATAATTATTGATTTTTATTATTTATACAATAATCTATATGTATATACTATAGTAAAACAAGCAATTGCACCTAATACCAATTCTGTAATAAAAATAGTATATTGCATATCAAGTGATATTTGAGATTCCGCATAACTTTGAAGATACCATAAATAAGAACTATACTTTATAAATATGATATAGACTAATACTAACGTCTGACTTATTAAATAATATATTCCATTTGATATAAGTTTTCGTAACAAATATTTCGAAGCTAAGCATTGTAGAACAATCAAAATAATAGCTGTTGGAATGATAGCTAAAACTTGGTATGATATATAATGATAAATAATTCCAAAAATAATATCTGCTATAATAAACAATAAAGCAAACATTATATATGCCACAGGAATTGAAATAATATTTTTCAACAACTTACTCATAAGTATTCTATTTTATTATGAAACACAACCATAAATCGGTAAAAACAGATTGAGAAAAAATAAAAATACGATTGTACCTTTTAGGACAAGGAAACCAATATTTTTTTATTGTATCTTAATGCTCCTCATCGTTTCTAATTTCTTCTATTTTCATAATCTCAATTGTTTAATGAGTATAAAAAACATACCAAAATCACAACAATAGCCAAACAAAATACAATTAACCCTGCAAATTTCCAGTTGCTTTGAGCTTTTTCAAAAGACTCTACTGATGGCCAGTTTCTCTTCTCCCATGAAATTTTGTTGCCTTCAATACCTAAATAAATAGATATAATTACATCTATTAAGCTTAAATAGTAAAAGGCATCGGCCATAACGCCCAATAGGATACCCACCCAAGAGAGTATAGGTATTCCATTCCAAAAAAAACCCCATAAATGCCATAGGAAAGAATGCTCCCCAATTAAAGGAATTGATGTTAGTGGGAAATGTCTTTTCATCATAAGTTAGTTTAAACGTCTTATGACAATGTTTACATTTCATAGTTACTGTAGTCTCATCAAAGATTTTTTTATCCTCATTTTTTTTTTTGCTACATTTAGGACATAATTCGCTTTTCATATACAAAAGAATTGACAATCTTTTCAGTCCTAAAAGATTAGTTGTAAAAAACGAAGCGTGGAACTGCAATATATGTTTTGATATATATTCTGAAAACTCGAAAATGAAAACAAAAAGCATAACAACTGCAAATATAATCGTTAATATACAGTGTTTTATGTGGTATCGGATTCGGGACAGACATCTTAATTTGTTTTAATCCGTTTCAAGTTTCTTCGGGATATATGGGAACATGTATGGGAATTATTGTACCTTTGCATCGTGAATCAAAAACGCATTGCCGATGAAAGTTTCCGTATATCTGAAAAAGAGCGATTCCCAGACCTCGAACATCTGCTTCCGGGTCAGGGAGAAGAACGTGGACATAAAGGTCGTTTCTCCCCTTGCCGTATATGACAAGTATTGGGATGCGGACACGCTCAGTTATAGACGCACGACGGCAGTACCTGCCACCGAACAGAAACGCTTGCCCGAACAGATAGCCGCCATCATCGAGAGGGTAGAAAAAGACCTTTTCGGATAAGGCGAACAGCAAGTGGCTGAAGCAGGCCATAGAGGACGTGCTGTACCCTGTCCGCGCCTTCGAGCGCAACCATCCGAACCTGCTCTGCCGTATTCATGAATATTTGGAGAAGTTTGACGGTGCGGAGAGAACCAAGGAGCACATCATACGCTTCGAGCGCAAGATGTCACGTTACCACGACTACCAACGGGAGATACTGGGCAACACAGATTTCACCCTCTTTGTGGAAACCGTCACACTGGAACAGATGAACGATTTCCGGGATTATGTCGCAGATGAATACCTGCTGCGTCAGGAACATCCCGAATTTTATGCCACTCGTATGCTCATCAACCATAAGCCCAAGCCGCTGTCCAACACGACCGTCATCAACATCATGAACCTCTTCTGTACGTTCCTGCACCGGTGCAAGAAAATGAAGTATTCCGACAACGAGGTCTATGCCCTCTATGGCTGCAAGGAACCGACATACGGCGATCCGTTCTTTCTTACGTCAGAGGAAAGGAATATCCTGTACGATGCGGATCTAGGTGACAACCCCAAACTGGCGGTCATCCGGGACATTTTCGTGTTTCACTGCTATATCGGCTGCCGTGTCAGTGACCTTTACAGGCTGACAAGGGAGAATATCAGAGACGGCTTTGTAGAATACATGCCGCAGAAGACAAAGAAGTGTCAGGCAAAGACCGTCAGAGTACCATTACATGAAAAGGCATTGAAGATACTGGAACGCTATGATGCAAATGCGGATAAATTACTTCCATTCAAGTCTATACACACCTATAACCTCGGCATAAGGGAGCTGCTGAAGCATTGCGGTATAGACCGTATGGTCACCATCCTTGACACGCACGGCTACAATACCGTGCAAAGACCCTTGTACGAGGTGGCTAGCAGCCATACGGCACGGAAGACCTTTGTAGGCAACCTGTACAAGCAGGTACCCGACCCGAACCTGATAGCCTCCATGTCGGGACACGTGGAGGGAAGCAAGGCGTTCAGACGTTACCGCACCATTGACGACGACATGAAGCGCAAGCTGGTTGAAATGATAAATTAGGAAACTTAAAAAGGATACATATATGAAAGTGACGGCATTCATCAGAAAGACATCGGCCAAGAACAACGTGACGGATCTGGCACGTGTCTATTTCCGTGTCCGGGATGTTGGCGGAGTGGACATCAAGGCTGCAAGCGAACGTCCATCAATCCCAACCACTGGAGCGCGGAGAAGCAGGGGTACAAGCCCCGTGTGGCCCCTGGTATCGGAAGAGAAGCGGATGAACTTCGACAGGGACATCCAGCAGATAACCCACCTTATCACCAAGGAATACCACCGTGGCGTGGACGGCAACTGGCTGAAAGGGCTGATAGAGGAATACCACCATCCCAACATCAACGCAAGGGGCGGAAACAAGGCAGAAGAATACCTGCTGTCATATCAGATACAAAAAATATATCGACGAGACTCCGCTTGCGCACGACAGCATGAAGCACCATCTGGACAATCTCAACAAGGTGCTGCGCTACGAGCGTTTCCGGCACGAGGTCATGCACCAGCGCGGATTCCACCTCTGCATCGACTCCATCACGGCAGATGACATAAGGGACTTCAAGTTCTGGATACAGGAAGAATACAGGTATGTGGATATGTACCCGGCATTCTATCAGAACGAACTGCGCCGCAATGTCGAGCAGAAGCGTTCCGAAAACAGCATGTCGGGCAGTCTCTACCGCATCCGTACCGTCATCAAGTGGTGCATCAAGCGCGGACTGACAAGAAACAATCCGTTTGACCAGTACCAGATTACCCAGCCCATGTATGGTGACCCGTTCTATCTTACTCTTGAAGAGCGGGACAAAGTGTACTATGCCGATTTGAGCGGATTGGGTGCAACCTATCCGGTCTACCGTGACATATTCATGTTCCAGTGCCTTATCGGCTGCCGTGTCAGCGACCTGAACAGAGCTGACCAAGGCGAACATCGTTGACGGCTGTGTGGAGTATATCCCGCAAAGACCAAACTGGAACACGCCAACACGGTACGAGTTCCTTTGAATCAAAAGAGCACTGGATATACTGGAACGGTACAAGGATCTGGAAGACGCGCTGCTTCCCCGGTTTTCTCACTTCGGCTACAACAGGGAAGATAAAGGAAATCCTCAAGTATGTGGGCATCGACCGTATGGTCAGGGTGCTTGACCCGAAGACACGCGAGGATGTGGCAAAAGCCTTTATATGAGGTGGCGACCACCCACACGGCACGGAAAACCTTTATAGGCAACCTTTACAAGCAGGTCAACAAGGACCCGAACCTGATTGCCTCCATGTCGGGGCATTCGGAAGGAAGCCGGGCTTTCGCCAGATACCGCAAGATTGATGACGAGATGAAGAAGGAGCTGGTAAACCTGTTGGATTGACCGTTTCCCTCATTTCTTATACCCTATTTATATTCAACCCGATAAAGCAGCATGAATATGGACGAGCATAAACTGACATACGAACAGTTTAAGGCAGATATTCTCCAGTGGAAAAACACTCACAGGGAGGAATATTGCCGTTTCGCACGCCTGATGACAAACGGTGACGAAAGGCAGTACCTGGCCATCTGCCGGAGCATATTCAAGCAACTGCCTAAAATCAAAACGGAATGGGAGTTATGCTGGAACGATGACAGTAAGGATGATTTCAACGATATAGACCTGCTGTTCAAGGAGGAATCTGTGCCAAAACAGATTGTGGAGACGTTTCAGAAGCAAAGGGAAAACAATAATTCAAACGATTCGGTACTGGTTTCATTATGGGGGCAGGGTAAAATCCTTTTTAGCGGCAAGTACCGACATATTACCCTTTCGGCACCGCTTGTACTGAGTTGGCTGTATTACGGCAAGAGTTTCGAGGCGATGGTCAGCATGATAGACAAGCAGATGAAGCACCCGAAAGTGGATAATGCCGACAGGCAAAGTTGCTCTTTTGTTGCCAAACAGATTATAGATGTATCCATTAAAAACGGTTTCCGCACCAAAGCCGACTGGGACAGATATTTTTCCATGAACGATGCCATTAGGAAAGGCAATATCGGTGAATGGGCGTTACAGTCCGTCACAGATGAAATGAAGGCTGGCAATGACAATAACGCCTGTACAACAAATTTAGAGGAAACCAATATTGATACAACAACAGCACAACGTACAGCCGGAAAGAAAAAGATACAGGAGCGGCCACTTGCGGAATATCTTGACTGCGAGAACAAGGGGAGGCTGTAATACAATGCATCCGCAACTTTGTCACTGTCAATACAAATGCCGTCCATCAGGCACTGCCGTTCTATGTATTGAAGGAGTTGCGCCTGGTTGCCGGTATGCATACGGCCAAGGAATACAGCACAGGACTGGCCTTGCAATTCCCGGACTTGCTGACGCTGAAAAGCGAGAGTGCCATACGGCAGGCGGTCGGGTCTCTGAAAACGACAAGGCACGTCATCAAGGACGGCAAAGACCAGTCGGCGCTGCTTATCGAAAGTGACGAGAACCGGGAGTTGTTCCAGACATTAGTGGGGTCAATCAGAAATATTATCGGCACGGATAAAGAAACAGATATGGTAGAATAGAGTAAAATAAAGCCGTTTTATATGGTCATACAGACTTGAATTGTCATGACAATTTAAGACAATCCATTATATATCAATCTGTTTTAATTCATATATACTTTTGCACCGTCAATCCTTTTCCCGAGGATTTGGCGGTGCTTCTTTTTATAAGCCATCGGAAGCGGAGCATCAGGGAACTTTTGAAGATGGCCGTCAAAAACTTCAAAAGCTGATATTTATGATTACTATTGAAAGTCTGGTCGAGCAGGGGGCGAACGTAAAACTGGAAGTCACTCCCCACAGACCTTGAAATGTTTGCGGAATCCATCGTGCAGCGCACCATCATGGCGCAGCAGGAAGAACACAAGGCTGCCATGCAGCGCGAAGCGGAAGAAGGCTGGCTGAATACGAAGCAAGTCCGTGAGCTGTTAAACGTGTGCGAGGGTACGCTCAACCTATGGGCGAAGCGCGGCTATCTTGTCCCGGTCAAGGTCGGCAACAAGAACATATATGCCAAGTCCGATGTGCGCCGTGTGCAGACGGGAGGCAAGTCAGAGAGTGTAACATCCTATTGCAAGAAGAGAAATGGATGACATGAAGACCCCCCGGCTTGAACGTGCAACCGGATACGCATGGAGGCGGAGCATACCGAAGACACAGGCTTCCCCTTGGCTGTGTTTCCGCAGACCGTACAGTCAATCATACTCGACATGGCCACATATGAGAACTACAAGACGGAGTTTATCGCAACGTCCATGCTGTCGGCCGTGTCCGCAGCATTGGGCGGCACATACCGCATCCGTATCAAGGGTGACTGGCAGAGCAACGGTGCGTTGTACATCATTCTGGTAGGCAGGCCCGGACTGGGCAAGACACCGCCATTGGAGGCGGCATACCGTCCTATACGGAAGCATGACTATGCCCTGTTCAAGGCGTATGCAGCAGAGATGGAAGCATGGAAGGCGGCAGGAGAAAACGGGAGGAAGCCTGTCCTGAAACGTACCATCGTGTCCGACTTCACACCCGAATCGCTAATGCTGACGCACAACAACAATCCGAGAAGCGTGGTCATTCTGGTGGACGAGATAATGGGCATGTTCAACTCCGCCAACCGCTACACGAACGGACAGCTCATAGAACAGCTGCTTACCGCATGGAGTGGCGGAGCTTTGACGTGACAAGGGTAAACAACGCCATTCCCGTCCACATAAAACATCCGTGCATCAACATCATCGGGGGTACACAGACCAAGCGTGTACATGAACTTCTCAGAAAGGGATTCGAGGAAAACGGACTGCTTGACCGCATCCTGTTCGTTATGCCCAAGTCCCCAGAAATATCAAAGTGGATAAACCGGGACGATGACGGGGAGATGACTTCCTTGGCTGCAACACGGTGGGAGAACATATTGAACAAGGTTCTTGCCTTGGACTATGAAGCCGAAGCGGAAGAAAGGATACCTCATGTGCTGTCTATGGCCAGAGATGCCAAGGAATACTTTTTCTCATGGTGGAACAGGAAAGTGGAGCGTATCAATCAAATAGAGAATGATGCCGAGGTGGACAGCCGAGAGATGAAACATCCTACTCATGTAGCACGGTTGGCTCTGATAATTCAGGTCTTGCGATATGCTTCCGATGAAAGCCATCTGCAATTTGTGGATATGGCATCAGTGAAAGCCGCCATACGTCTGAATGACTACTTCGAGGATTCATATATCCGTCTACGTTCCTTCGTGGCGAACGACACCTGTGAAGAGCCACCGAAGGTGTTGCTGTCATTGCTACCTGATACTTTTGATACAAAGACGGCCATTGCCATAGGCAAAGAATTGCAGGGTGTCAGCGAGCGTACTGTGATGAACTATCTCAAGGAACTATGCCACAGCCGTCTTCTGCGGAAAGCGAAAGCCGGACATTACGAGAAAGTCATGTATGGATCCGGCAAATACTCCATAAATGAAAATGAGTAATCAACCAAAGACTGCAATGAAATGCCCCCTCCGTTGCAGCTTGCAGTTTCTTCAGTCTTGCAGTTTCGAGTTATTGAAAACGGAAAAATCCTGCAAAACTGCAAGGACTGCAGACTGCAAATAACCTTTCGGTTTGCAGGAATCAAAAAGAGATAGCTATGAGTGAATACAGATTCCATCTCCAGAAATACAGTCCGGGCAGCAAGACCGTCTGTCCCGGATGCGGCAGGAAAGCCCTGTTTTACCCGGTACGTTGACGAGGAAGGGCAGGTTTCGTTTCCCGGCAATGTGGGCAAGTGTGACCACATCAACAGTTGCGGCTACCACTATACACCCAGAGAATATTTTCATGACAACCCTGCTGTCAAGGATACTTTGACCGGACAAGATGGGTATGGCAATGTTACATCAACAGTCATAAAATCAGTAGTAAAATCATCACCTAAATCACAGCCACAGATTCCTTTATCTTCCTTATGCTTGGGTGGAGCTGTCCATGCAGAGGTTTGACATCAACCCTTTATACCGATACCTGACCATTGTGGCAGGTAAAGAGAAAAACGGAACGGCTGTTCAATCTCTACAAGGTCGGTACATCCAAGATGTGGCACGGTGCGACTGTGTTCTGGCAGATTGATGTCAACGGTAATGTCCGGGCTGGCAAGATTATGGGCTATGATGCAACAACCGGACATCGTATCAAGCAGCCATTCAGTCAGGTCAGCTGGGTACATTCGGGTAAGAAAGATACCGGGGTTCCACATGAGACAATGCCTGTTCGGTGAGCATCTGCTGGCTGATACTTCATCTCTGGCAAGAACCGTTGGCATTGTAGAAAGCGAGAAAACAGCACTGATTGCAGCATTGTTCATCCCTGATTTGGTATGGCTCGCCACCGGAGGGATGCACGGCAGCTTCAACAGCGAGGCCATGCAGGTACTACGAGGGCATGATGTGGTTCTCTTCCCCGACCTCAAGGCAACGGGTGAATGGCGGTGCAAAGCCAAGATGCTACAGTCCATTTGTAAATCTGCCACCTGTTCCGATCTGTTGGAGAAGATGGCGACCGATGAACAGCGTAGTCGGGGACTGGACATCGCCGACTTCCTCCTGATGGAAGATACACCGCAGATGATTCTACAGAAGATGATAGAACTCAATCCCGCGTTACAGACCTTCATCGACACCTTTGAACTCGAACTGGTAGATGCAGGAAAGATGGAATGAAGGAGGCACAACGGACAGCTCGCTGTTCCATGAAAATGGGGTTGTAAAATCCCGTAGCTTATTAGGGCATTTTCACCACCTCCGCTTCGCGTCCGGCAGTCAAAAAGCCCATAAACCGAGGACACTCCTCAGGCTCCGGGTATGCCTTCGGCTGTCTAACGGGATTTTACAACAAGAATAACAATAAAATAACGAACAGATATGAGTAATACACAATACGCTGTCTGCCACCTGCAGCGTGGCAGCGGTAATGACAGTGGAATGTCATGCCATATAGAAAGAAAGGATGCCAAGGGAAAGGTTTATGTGCCGGTCAATGCCGACGCAGACCGGACACATCTCAACCGTGAGTTGGTCAGATTTTCCGATGGCGTGTCCAATCGCACCGAGGCGATACAGCGCCGCATCGAGACCGTCGGGCTGCGCCGCAAAGTCAGCAAGAACCAGACAAAGGCAATACGCGTAATGCTGACCGGAACACATGAACAGATGATGAAAATTGCCAATGACGGCAAACTGGACTATTGGATCGATGCCAATCTCAAATGGCTAAAGGAGACCTTTGGTAACGAGAACCTTGTGTCCTGCGTTCTGCACATGGACGAAAAGACCCCGCACCTGCACGCCACAGTCGTGCCCGTTGTAACCGATGAGCGTATCCGCAGGAAGCGGGAGGGCGAAAAGAAATATGAAACGAAGTCCGGACCCCGTCTGTCGGCGGACGATGTGATGCGTCGTACCAAATTACATGAATACCAGAACAGCTATGCCAAGGCCATGAAACCGTTCGGTTTGCAACGTGGGATTGTCGGCTCTACCGCCAAGCATCAGACGAACTCGGAATATTACAGGCAGCAGGTAATCCAATATGAGGAAGACATTACCAGATTACAGGCAGACATTGAACGGGCAAAAGAAGGCAGAAGTACCGTACTGTCGTGGTTCGGCAAGGGAGACCTTGCTAAGGCAAAAAAGGAACTTGCGAACAAGGATGAGCTGATTGCCAAACTCAATAAACAGATTAAGGAACTTCAGGCAGAAAAGGTTCGATTGCAGGAACAACATAAATCAGAAATCGGGAAACTACGGAACGGCTATCAGAAAGAGATAGACGCGGCCATCCGCAGGGCGGAAACCGCCGAGCGACAGTCAAAAGAGAAAGATACAGTCATAGACAGGCAACGGAAGCAGATAGGCTTGCTTGACCGCAAGGTCAATCCGCAGCGTTACAGCCTGTCATCCGGTGCAAAACTTGTACGTACCAATGTCTCAAACTATCGGAATCCGTCACTCCACATCTGGACTCGGGTCGGAGAGGAACTTTTCGAGAACACTAAATTCCAAATAGACTATGATGTGGCCCAAAGGCATTTCAACGGACAAATCACGGACGAGGAGTTTGTCAATGCAGTATTCGAGCCGCAGGAACAGTAAGCGCAAGACAAGCGGAGCTATTGGGAGCAGCGTTCACCCTTGCAGTCGGAGGCCCGGCACAAGTGCATGTCGGTACAGGAGGTGGAGAGGTGTCTTCGGATTTGCCGTGGAGCGAGAAGAAGCGTGATAATAATATGACTTCATTCAAACGAAAACGATAACAAATAGCGTTGTTTTGTAGGCAAACAATCTTTCTCACAAAAGAATTGCAGTTTTTCGAAGATTTTCTCGAGAATCTGCAATCCTTTTTGTATATTTGTGTCCAAATATTGACAATTCAAAAAGAAGACAATAGATAAGAGAAAAAGTTTTATGGATAATAAATCTGTTATACTTCCTAAATGGATTGATAAAATTATCTTTGATGATTTTGAGGCTGTCTATGAACCATGCCCTATGGAGGTGGTTTATAATCCAGATCAACCATACGAATTTGTAAAATTATACCTAGGAACATATTTTCCTAGAAGTTTTGCGGAAGCTTATAGTATTATATCCTCTCTAATGACAAATGATAAATATAAACAATCATTGTATAATTTGCAGGAAAATAAACGTGTTAGATTTTTGCTGCGGAACAGGTGGTGAAATTGTAGGCTTACTTGTTGCTTTAAGCGACAATCTTCCCAATTTAAAACGAGTAAATATAAATGCGTACGATGCAAATCCGGATGCAATATTATTTTTATATCATCTTACGGAGTTGATGGAAAAAGCACCAGAATTCAGACTTGAAATCCATATTAATCCTCAATGTATTTATATTGAATCTGAACTGGAAATACAGGATGTTATAAATATGTCAAATGTGCAGTATCATTTTATAATGTCGTTTAAGGCAATAAATGAGTTTGTACAACGTGGAACTTTTAATAAAAGTAATCCGTATGAATTGATAGTTTCGTATTTTTCTCCATTGCTTAAAGCCAATGGAGTCTTTATCATTTCTGATGTAACAACAAAAGTAGATAATGGTTTGTATTATCCACAAATGATGAATAGTGGAATAAATAGATTTTTAAAGAACTCACAGCAATATAAAAGTATCGTGCCAAATGCATGTTACCACCTCGAGAACCAATGTTCCGGTTGTTATATGCAAGATATTTTTCATGTATCCCACAGGGGAAAAAATAGTGATAGAAGTAAAATCGCATACAGAATAATTTGTAATAAATCATTTGCTCAGGAAGTAATGGCTGGATATACTCTAAAAACATGTCGTGCAATAAATCCGTTAGCAGATAAAAAATATACCTTATGATTTATGGCACTAGATAATCTTACACCAGACAAAGACCAGCAGATAATCATCAATATGTCTGCAGAACGAACCGCAATAGTTAAGGGAATTGCAGGTTCTGGAAAATCGTTGACTCTTCTAAAGAAGGCCAAACAAGTTTCGACGCTAACTAGTTCCTATGCAATTATAGTTTATACAAAATCACTAAAACAATTTTTTGTTGACGAATTAGCTGAAATTGGACAAAACGAAGGCCATGTATATTATTTTGAAGAATGGAAACGTTCTTCAAAACCGCAATTCACATATATGTTCATAGATGAGTGCCAGGACTTTAATGCTGATGAAATTGCAGATTTTAAGGCTCATGGAAAATACTGCTGGTTTTTTGGAGATTCTAATCAATCAATAATGGAATTCCCAAACCATCCAGTCCAAAGTGTAGAGGAAACAGCTAAACAATTAGGAATTCATCCACAAGATTTGTGTATTAACCATCGTCTCACAATCGAAAATGCAAAGGTTGGTGAACATATACGTCCCGCATCTCGTTTGTCATTTGCATGTATCAAACATGGTCCAAAGCCACGTTTAATACAAACCAAATCGCAACTTGATAAAATTATAGAATACGTTAATAATGGTTTAATAGATGTGGGTATTCTTGTGTATTATAACGATCAAGTTACTATGATTCGGGACTATTTTGTGTCAAAAGGCATACCTGTTCAATGGAAAACACACGATTATATGGATATAGATTTCAAATCAACAAGTCCTAAAATAATTACTTGGCACTGTGCTAAGGGATTACAATTTAATGATGTATTTATTCCATGCTGTGGGCTTAATGAATTCAGGAACTATGTTTACTGGAATATAGAACCAATGACTGAAAAAAGAGTCAGCATTATATGTAGCAACAACACGTCCGTTGGAAAATCTTTATCTTTTATATACTGATAATCTAGCACCCAGATTGCCAGCACCTGATTCCCATATCTATGCAGGGAATGAGACTGATGCCAATGGACCATTCTAAATATATACTTTATGAAATTCTATATACCGACATCAAGTTTAAATATGGACAATCTACTTCAGTCTGAATGTATTTTTGCCTATATCACATTATGTTCAACGGCTAAGTGGGTATAAATTATATGAACAAATAGAGGAACTTCGGCCTTTTAACGCTATCGTATTATTTAAATATCCAGTTCAATTTACTATTAACGACGTTGGACGCTATAACTATCCAAGTGCTTATTGAGTTTGAAGATGATGTACAAACTCAAGATTTTTATGAAAAACGAAAAATACAAGATGGTGTTTGTATTTGTTCTCATACTCTGAATCTGACTCCTACAAATTGCTGTTTCTATTTTTTCTCTGAGCAAGCATATAAAATTACTTTAGTAAATACCCGAAGTAATAAATCCATCAAATACTATAATAATTATTCTATAGTCCCAAATGCCAATAAGTTTAAAACAAGACCACTTCCGAAACTTACGTCTATTTCACATTATGAAGTAGGAGTATTTGAAGATGGAATTATTGATAAACAAAAGGGCGTATTATATGCATATCTCTTAGGAGAGCAGAAATCTGTTAATCATGATTTAGCGGTACAATTAAGGCTTACTCAAGATATATACAACATATTAACCAGTCTTATTTCTACTCCTTCATCTATAACTGTTTTTGGTGAGAAATTATCTTTTTTGTTAGATGAATATAAGAAAATTGATTTAACAGAGAGGAATAGTACAGAACAATTTGAAGTTAACTTGAAGAATGAATTGGGAAACAGATTTTTTATTTCCTTAAAGGATGTTTAATAGGATTTCTCAAGAATATAAATTGTTGGGATTATATATTCACCTCTTTATGCAAAAAATGGGGATGTTATTTTCTCCCCCAAGTTCCGGAGCTACATACTAAAGATGATTATTTAAGGCTTCGATCTGACATAGAAAAGAGAACAGCATATGCAGTTGATGTCTTACAAAAAAGTCTACCCCCATCTACTTTGAATGATATTTCAATGAATGGAAATACTATTTCAATTTCTAATGCTCCATTAGTTAATGCCGTTATCGATTATGTAATAAAAAATAAACAAACAGTAGAAAAGTTATATGCTAATCGCCTTGGTTTTTATATGGGAGTGATGGAGACCATTGTACCTATATTAAAGGGACAAATAGGTGAAATCAATTGGAAGAAGTCTAAAGAACGAGCATACATAAATGATTTACATGCATTTATTAACGATCCGGCCATCCATTTTGAAATAAATAGAATTGATAACATTGAACTCAAATCTATAGCTGCATTTATATTAAAAGGCCAAAGTTACAATGATTGTATGGCTTTTGTGCAAAATGGCAGAATTTGAAAATTATCGTTATATTCTTTCCTTGTGGGGTAGCTTATGTGGTTATATGGAAATGAATAAGGAGGCATTATCCGATATTCTCAACATGTCAACATATTCACTCGTATATAAAAAATTATATGGGAAAAACATGGGAATCTTGTCTCATGATATTGCCAATTCAGAATCTTTTATTAATTGCAGCTCAGAAGAAATTGAAAAACGATCTTGTAAGTTTTCAAAGGAAGAATTATCTTTTTATTCTAAAATCAGTAAACTTCAAGGAAGTCACTCAATTGGTAAATAAATTAGAATCGTTTTTATCCGTTTCATCAAAACCTATAAACGAGTGTTTTGAAGATGCTATTAATGAAACGCTATCGAAGAGAGCTAAGAAACAAAAAGAGTTAGCTTGGTTGTCCTTAAAAATCTATCAATCTGTAGATAATTATGATGCATTTTGCACAATATTAGAAAAAGAACAACTTGTCTAAAACTGTACAAAAAAAAATATTTTGAGACATTTTGGTCATAACGAAGAGAAGAAAGGCAAAATCAAAATAAAGAAACAGGATACTCCTTTGTTATTTCCCGAAATGAATAAAGCAACTTCTATAACCCAAAGCATATCAAATCGTTTGCCTAACATTCCGTCCTTTGTAGGATTAGATAAGAATGTATTAAGACGTCTCGAACAAAATTGGTCATTTACAGCATCAAAATATCCTAGCAACAAAGAAGAGCACATTCGTTTCTTTATAAAATCTTTGCAAGAAAGAAGGCTTTTCAGGAAATGCAAAAGGACCAACGTCCTTAACATATGTGTTTACACAGGAAATGGCATCTAAAGTTGAAAAAGAATTATTAATATACTATGATATTAGATAAAATTACAATAAAGAATGACTCTGGTATGATTGTAGAAGCAACAGCTCC
>VOFJ01000275.1_pt1 | contig 28001 bp, 20 predicted proteins | sample 5384081 | NCBI WGS metagenome assembly VOFJ01 (sample SAMN12384729, study PRJNA508395) | human gut metagenome | isolation source: healthy gut I | host: Homo sapiens | reverse complement strand
TCCTCATCAGCTCTCCGAGCGGAATCTTCTCCAGTCCGTGCGCCGGGGTCTCGCGGTCGATCGTGTAGATATCACCTGCTGCGGGGGCCACCTCGCGGATCAGCTCCAACCAGGTGGACACCTCCGCTTCGGTGGTGTTGTCCACCCTGCGGCCGTCGTACATGCCGCGCAGGAACATCGTCTGTACGATCAGCCGTCCCCCGAAGAGCTTCATCAGCCGTACCGTTTCTGCCACGCCGGCGCGTCCCCGCGGCTGGTCGATCAGGCGCACCGTTTCGTCCAGCGCCGAATCGAGCTTGAGGATGTTGTTGTCCACCTTCAGCAGTGCGCGGCGCACATTGTCACGGCCGATCATCGTCGCGTTGCTCAGCACCGACACCTTTGCCGACGGACACAGCTCGTCGCGTACGGCGATCGTGTCGGAGATGATCTCCTCGAACTGCGGGTGCATCGTCGGTTCTCCGTTGCCCGCGAAGGTAATCACGTCGGGCGGCGTTCCTGCGGCGGCCATCTCCCGCAGTTTCGCGCGCAGCAGCGTCCGCACCTCTTCGCGCGTGTTGAAACGGGGCTTGAAGCCATGTTTGCCCCAGCCGCATTCGCAGTAGATGCAGTCGAAGTTGCAAAGTTTGTTGTCGGTGGGCAGCAGGTTCACCCCGAGCGACAGTCCGAGTCGGCGGCTGTGCACGGGACCGAAGATGACGCGGTCGAAAAGAATGGTGCTCATGGTTGCGGGTAGGGTTGTTTGTCTGTCGCGCGGCATACGGGCCCGGCTCGTTGCGGCCCGTTCGGTTCCTGTGGGATACTTCCGTCCGGTACCTGTCCCGTTGCAGGGCGCCCCTCAAAGATACAAAAAAGTTGCCGGAAAGCGCAGGGAGTCGGTATTGCTGTTTGCTCCGGAAGGATTTGTTCCCGCCTCCGGGGGCCCCGGAGGGTTTTACGCGAGTTGCTGCATTTCGATCAGGTGTGCGTAGATGCCGCCGCGCTCCATCAATTCGTGGTGCGTACCCTGTTCGGCGATGCGGCCGTGCTCGATCACGATGATCTTGTCGGCGCCCACGATCGTGCTCAGGCGGTGCGCGATTACCAGCGACGTGCGCCCCTTGAGCAGCGAACCGAGGGCCTCCTGCACGAGCTTTTCCGATTCGGTATCGAGTGCCGAAGTGGCCTCGTCGAGGATCAGGATGTCGGGGTTTTTGAGCACCGCGCGCGCGATGCTGAGGCGCTGGCGCTGCCCGCCGGAGAGCTTCATGCCCCGGTCGCCGACGTTCGTGTCGTAGCCGTGCTCGGTCTCGCGGATAAAACCGTCCGCGTTGGCCACCCGTGCGGCGGCTTCCACTTCGGCGTCCGTCGCGTCGCGCTTGCCGAGGCGGATGTTGCCCGCGATCGTGTCGTTGAACAGGATCGTCTCCTGCGTGACGATGCCCATGTGGCTGCGCAGGCTGTCCAGCTGGTATTCGCGCAGGTCGATCCCGTCCACGAGGATCGCACCCGAGGTAACGTCGTAGAAGCGCGGGATCAGGTCCGAAAGCGTCGATTTGCCGCCGCCCGAGGGTCCTACGAGCGCCACGGTCTCGCCCTTGCGGATCGTGAAGCTGACCGAGTCGATCACCTTGCGCGAATCGTCGTACGAGAACGACACGTCGCGGAACTCGATACTGTCGCGGAACTGTTCCAGCCGGACGGCTCCCGTCGCTTCGGGGATGCGGCTCTTCTCGTCGAGCAGTCCCAGCACGCGGTCGCCCGCGGCGATGCCCTGGTTGATGTTGCTGAAGGCGTCGGTGAACGAGCGCACCGGGCGCGTAATCTGTGTGAAGATGGCGAGGTAGGCGATGAACCCGGCCGCTTCGAGCCGTCCGTCCAGCACGAGGCTGCCGCCGTAGAGCAGCAGCACGGCCGCGGCCGAAATGCCGAGGAATTCGCTCATCGGCGAAGCGAGCTGCTGGCGCCGCGCCATCGAGCGCGTGATGCGCGAGTAAATATCGTTGATTTTGCGGAATTTACCGGTAATGTACCCCGTCGCGTTGTAGCCCTTGACCACTTTGACGCCGGTGAGCGCCTCGTCCAGCAGGCTGGTCATGTCGCCGAAGTTCTCCTGCGCCTGTTTGGCCGACTTGCGCAGCCGTTTGACGATCGAACCGATGAGCAGTGCCGTGAGCGGCAGGAAGATCGCCGAGAAGATCGTCAGTTCCCACGAGATTTTGACCAGCGCGATCATGTAGCCGATAATCAGGAACGGTTCGCGGAAGGCGACCTGCAGCGTGTTGGTGATGCAGAACTGCACGACGGTGACGTCCGAAGTGATCTTCGAGATGATGTCGCCCTTGCGTTCGTTGCTGAAGTAGCCACGTGCAGGCCCATCACGTTGTCGAACACCGCGTTGCGCAGGCGGCGCAGCGTGTGGATCTTCATGTTTTCGATGGTCCACTGGCCCAGGTAGCGGAACATGTTGCTCAGCAGGGCCGACGAGACGATGAAGATGCTCAGGAAGAGCATCACGTTCATCACCGAGTAGTTGGGGCCGTAGATTTTGTAGAGCAGGAAGTTGACCAGCCGGTCGAAGTAGTCCATGTTCAGCGCGAAGGCGGGCATCGAGGTGACCTGTGCGATCTGCTTCGCGGGGTCGAACAGCGAGTTGAGGATCGGGATGATCATCACGAAGTTGAACGTGTTGAACAGCGAGTAGAAGAGCGTGTAAAAGAAGTAGGGTATCGCGTATTTTTCGATCGGTTTGGCGAATCCGAGCAGTCTCCAGTAGGTGTTCATCGGCGGGTGTTTATCGGTTTGTCAGTTCTGTTTTCGTATGTTGTGTTTTGCTCCGGACGCTGCCTGTACTTTGTCGTTTCGTCCGTATTTTCCCGGTCGTTCCGGGCTTCCGTGCCTTTTTTGCTCTTGTTCCCGGCCTGCTGCCGTCATGCGAGCTTCCGGTCTTTGCGGTTGTTTTCGGGCCCGGCTTCACATTCGCCCCGGCCCGCGGCACACCGCCCCGCACCATCGCCGCCGTCCTGCCGGGGGCACGACGCTCCGGGACACTCAGTCGCAAAAGTAATCCAAAATCGGGATAACCCCCGATAATTTCGGACGAAAGGAGCCGTTTTCCCTCGATTTTGTTAATTTTGTGGAACAAAATACCAATCAGACTCTTTCACCACTATGGAAACAGTACTAAGCGGCATCCGTTCGACCGGCCGGCTGCACCTGGGCAACTACTTCGGGGCCCTGCGCAATTTCGTCAAGATGCAGCACACCGACCGGTGTTTCTTTTTCATTGCCGACTACCACTCGCTGACCACCCATCCCGATCCCAAAGCGCTGCACGGCAACGTGAAGAACGTGCTGGCGGAGTACCTCGCCGCCGGCCTCGATCCCGAGGTGGCGACGATCTATATCCAGAGCGACGTGCCGCAGGTGGCCGAGCTGTCGCTGCTGCTGAGCATGCACGCCTACATCGGCGAGCTGGAGCGCACCGCTTCGTTCAAGGATAAAATCCGCAAACAGCCCGAAAACGTCAACGCGGGGCTGTTGTGCTACCCGGTGCTGATGGCCGCCGATATCCTGCTGCACCGCGCCACGCGCGTACCGGTGGGCAAGGACCAGGAGCAGCACCTCGAACTGACGCGCCGCTTCGCGCGCCGCTTCAACCAGATTTACGGCACCGAGTTCTTCCCCGAGAGCCAGCCTTACAACTTCGGCGAGGCGTCGGTCAAGATTCCGGGCCTCGACGGCACCGGCAAGATGGGCAAGTCCGAGGGTAACGGCATCTTCCTCTCCGATCCGGACGAGGTGATCCGCAAGAAGGTGATGAAGGCGGTGACCGACAGCGGCCCGACGGCTCCCGACAGTCCGATGCCGGAGGTGATCGCGAACCTGTTCACGATCATGAAGGCCGTTTCGACCCCCGATACCGTCGAGCACTTTACAGGGCTTTGGAACCGCTGCGAAATCCGTTACGGCGACCTGAAGAAGCAGTTGGCCGAAGATATTATCAAGACCGTGGCGCCGATCCGCGCGAACATCGGCGACATCCTCGCCGACGACGCTTACCTGCACAAGGTGGCTTCGATGGGGGCGGAGAGGGCGCGCGCGAGTGCCGACCGGACCGTTTCGCAGGTGCGCGAGATCATGGGCATTACGCGGTTTTAGCGGCTCCTGATCCTTCGGATTCGTGCTTCGCGGTCGAAAGGACAGCGGGCGGTAACGGACAGCCCTGCTTCGGCATTGCGGTCCTCCGGCTGCGAAACCGGTTTACCTGCCAAGGCTTTGCCTTCACTGTGCGCCCGGAATTACAGTTCCGGTTCGTGCGGACGTTCGGCAAACCCGAGCAGGCGCCAAACCTTGTTTCTAACGCCGGAGGACCGCAACGCCGAAGCTGATACGAATTCCCGCCTGTACCGGGCCGCCACCCCGAAGGAGGCACACCCGAAAGGCAGATCTGCACCCGGCAACCGAGCGCACCCGGAAGAGAGGCCTGCGCCACGGATTGGGATAAGGAATGTACCGCGCAAGACGCGCCGGTGCAAGATGCAACAGTAGAGATGAGTTATTCCACCAGAGGGACATACCGGCGGCTCGGGCTGCTGTACCGCTACCTGATCGTGGCGACGAAGCGGCTCTCGCAGAAGCAGCTGATGATTCTGCTGGCCGTCGTCGTCGGGCTCGCCGCAGGCTTCGCGACCTACCTCTTCGAAGGGTTGCTGGTGTTGGTGCGCACCGGGCTGACCAGTTGGCTGGCGATCGACACGGCCAGCCCGCTCTACCTGGTCTACCCGATCATCGGCGTGATCCTCGCGACGCTTTTCGTGCGCTACTGGGTGCGCGACGACATCTCCGAAGGGGTGACGCGCGTACTCTATGCGATGAGCAAAAAGGGCTCCCGCATCAAGCCGCACAACTGCTATACGTCGGTGGTGGCCAGCGCGACGACTATCGGTTTCGGCGGTTCGGTCGGCCCCGAGGCGCCGATCGTGCTGACCGGTTCGGCCATCGGCTCGAACATCGGCCAGTTCATGCGGCTCAACTACCGGGACATCACGCTGCTGCTCTGCTGCGGTGCGGCGGGCGCCCTTTCGGCCGTGTTCAAGGCGCCGATCACGGGCGTCGTCTTCGTGCTCGAAATCCTGATGCTCGACATTACGGTGAGCTCGATCATCCCGCTGCTCATTTCGACGGTCACGGCCACCTCGCTGATGTTTTTCCTCAACGGCTTCGAGCCTGTTTTCAGCATCGAGATCAAGACCTTCAGCCTGCACAACATCCCGTTCTACGTCGTCCTGGGCACGCTGTGCGGGTTCATGTCGTACTACTTCACACGCATCAATACGGCTATCGGCGGCGCGTTTGCCCGCCTCAGGACTCTGGGGCGCAAATGGCTCGTGGGCGGCGTGGTGATCGGCCTGCTGATCTTTATTTTCCCGCCCCTTTACGGCGAAGGGTACGAGGCGATGGTCGACCTGATGCACGGCAACATCGACGCGCTGTTCGACAATTCGATGTTCTTCTCCTACCGCCACATCGGGTGGCTCGTGGCGCTCTACCTGGTCGCGACGCTCTTCTTCAAGGTGGTGGCGATGGCCGCCACGACCGCCGCCGGCGGGGTGGGGGGCACCTTCGCGCCGTCGCTCTTCGTCGGCGCATTCACCGGTGCTTCGGCCGCCTTTATCCTCGACACCTATTTCGGTTTCGATGTCCCGATCGTCTCGTTCACGCTGGTGGGCATGGCGGGGGTGATGTCCGGCGTGATGAAGGCTCCGCTCACGTCGATCTTCCTGATCGCCGAACTGACCAACGGCTACTCGCTTTTCGTTCCGCTGATGCTCACTTCGGCCGTTTCGTTCGGTATCAGCTACTATTTCGAACCCTATTCGATCTATACGAAAAAACTCTACCAGAGCGGCGAGCTGCTCACGCACAACAAAGACCGTTCGGTGCTGGTCTTCCTCGACCTGAAGCGGCTGATGGAGACCGATTTCCACCCGGTGACGATGGACACGACCCTGGGCGACGTGGTGCGTCTCATCTCGTCGGTGCGTCGCAATATCTTCCCGGTGGTGAGCCGCGACGGGGTGCTGCTGGGGGTCGTCCAGCTCGACGACCTGCGGGCGGATATGTTCGACCCGGCCAAGTACGATACGAAGATCGACGCCTACATGATCCCGCCGCCCGACGTGGTCTATCCCAACGAGCAGATGGGCAGCGTACTCGATGCGTTCGAGCAGTCGAAGGCGTGGATGCTTCCGGTGATCGACAGCGACCGGCACTACCTCGGCTTTATCTCCAAGTCGCGCATCCTGGCGGCCTACCGCGACCAGCTGGTCGCGATCAGCGAAGAGTAACCGCGCGTTTGTCGTCGCGTTCCCGTATCTTTCTTGGCTTGTCGTTGCCCCTCTCGCGCTTGCCTTGTATCGTCCTGCCGCCGTGCATCCGGTCGTTCCGCCCTCAATAAAAAACCGGCTCCCGAAGGAGCCGGCATACAAACAAGGCGGTTACTCTGAACAATCAGACAGAGTAAATATAGCCCGGAAATTCCGGTTTTGCAAGTCCGGGAAGCATTTTTCCGGAACTAACCCGCGCGGCACAGCATCCCGCCCGGGGTTATACGTCTGCCGGGAAGGTTTTTTTGTCGTGCGCCTGGGCCCGGATTTCCGCATCCGGCTCGCCGTCGCGTTCCGCCGGAATGTCCCGTGGCCCGGCGCCGTCTTCGGCTATGTTCTGCTGGTGGCGGTTCCGGTAGGCGGCGGGCGTCATGCCGTACTCCTTTTTGAAAAGTTTGATGAAGTGCGACGTGTTCGGGAAGTTGCACGCGAGGCCGATCTCCGAGATCGACTTGTTGGTCGAGATCAGTAGCAGGCGCGAGTGCATCAGCCGCTGGCGGATGAACCATTTGTGCGGCGGCTCGAAAAAGTGCTTGCGGAACTCCTTCTTGAACGAGGTGAGGCTCCGGTTGCATTTGGCCGCCAGTTCCTCGATCGAAATATCCGTGAAGATGCTGTTGTGCACGATCTGTTCGAAGTTCTCCTTGGTCAGGTCCATGTTGCTCAGGATTTTGCTTTTGAGGCAGCACTCGCCCTGCGACAGGATCAGGTAGACCAGTTCGGTGAGCTTCAGGTGGACGGCCGTGTCGTCGTCGGCGAACAGGTTGTCGCGCAGTCCGGCATTGATCGTGGAGAAGAAGTTTTTCAGCGCGGGCCATCCCGGGGCCACGACGTGCGACTGCTTTTCGCATTCGGGACAGCTGTGGTCGTTGGTGATCGCCAGCTGGTAGGTCAGGCTCAGGTTGTTGAGGATCCTGGCGAGTTGTTCCGAGGTGTAGTAGAAGACCACCTGCTCGAAATTCCTGCTGCCGGTGGGAACGTCCTCGGTGTAGTGGGTTCCGGCACTGAGGTAGAAGACCTCGCCCGCGCCTACCGCATGGCGCACGTCGCCGTAGTAGATGTATTTGGTGCCGCGCCGTACATAGCCTATGCAGTGCCTTGTCAGCGTGTGCGACTGGATTCCGATGCGCGAAGGCTGGACATACTTGACCACCGTCGGCTGCTGCGGGACCGGGGGAATGGATTTGGGGAGGTGCTTTGGCATATTCTCGAACTTTTTATTTTACGACGTGGGAGCGACTGCTTTGACCGGAACCCGGGGAGAAACCGGGCAGCAACAGGGTGTACGGCAAATATACAATGCAAGATTTGAAATTACAATATAATATTTATATATTTTAATATTCTATTTAAACCCCGGAACTGTCAAAAACGATGCAAAATCCATTGTCTATAGTTTCTATTTACGCAAAGTGCGTATCCGAAAAATGTTTTCCGGGACACTTCCGGCAATGGGATCCGGCACGTTTGCGGCATCTCGGGAAAATGGCTACTTTTGCCGTTGTCGCGCTGTGTTTATCGTGGCTGTAAAGCCCTGCCGCTGCCGCCCTGCCGCAGGCTCCGGTCCTTTCGGCCTCCCGTACCGCCGCCGACGTCCGCGCATTCCCTGCTTTTTTGCGCCCCGGTCCGGAAATTCCGTCGCTCCGGCGCCACTAATATAACAAAACGTTCGTACAATACCATAAAACGTTCAAACAACCCAAGCCGATATGGAACCCGAAACCCTTTCCGAACTGCTCTCGTTCGACCGCGAACACCTGTGGCATCCTTATACCTCGATGGCCGATCCGCTGCCGGTCTATCCCGTGGCGCGCGCCGAAGGGGTGTGGATCGAGCTCGGTGACGGCCGCCGGCTGATCGACGGCATGTCGTCGTGGTGGTCGGCCGTGCACGGCTATAACCATCCGGCGCTCAACGCTGCCGCACAAGCCCAGCTGCGGGAGATGTCGCACGTGATGTTCGGCGGCTTCACGCACCGTCCCGCCGTCGACCTGGCCCGCCGCCTGCTGCGGCTGACGCCTGCGGGGCTCGAAAAGATCTTCTACTGCGATTCGGGCTCGGTAGCCGTCGAGGTGGCCGTCAAAATGGCGATGCAGTACATGTACGCGCAGGGCACGCCGCAGAAGAACACGCTCGCCACGATACGCAGCGGCTACCACGGCGATACGTGGCACGCGATGTCGGTGTGCGATCCGGTCACCGGCATGCACTCGCTCTTTTCGGGCCGCCTGCCGATCCAGCACTTCGTGCCGCGTCCGGAGGTGCGTTTCGGCGCGGAGTGGGACGAACGGGACTTCGCCCCGATGGCCGAACTGCTCGAGCGCCACCACGACACGCTGGCGGCCGTGATCCTCGAACCCGTCGTGCAGGGGGCGGGCGGCATGTGGTTTTACCACCCGGAGTACCTGCGCCGCCTGCGCGAGGCGTGCGACCGTTACGGCGTCCTGCTGATCGCCGACGAAATCGCGACCGGGTTCGGCCGCACGGGCCGCATGTTCGCCTGCGAGTGGGCCGGCATCACGCCCGACATCCTGTGCGTAGGCAAGGCGCTGACGGGCGGTTACCTCTCCTTCGCCGCCGTGCTGGCTACGGATCGTGTGGCGCAGACCATTTCGGCGGGCGATCCGTCCGAGTTCATGCACGGGCCCACCTTCATGGGCAACCCGCTCGCCTGCGCGGTGGCCGGCGCGTCGCTGCGGCTGCTGGAAGAGAACTCCCCGCTGCCGCGCATCGCCGAAATCGAGGCGCTGCTCGGCCGGCTGCTCGCTCCTGCGCGCCAGTGGCCGCAGGTGGCCGACGTGCGTGTGCTGGGCGCGATCGGTGTCGTCGAGATGCGTCGCCCGGTGGATATGGCGACGTTGCAGCGGCGCTTCGTCGAAGAGGGTATCTGGGTGCGCCCGTTCGGGCGGCTGGTTTACCTGATGCCTCCCTTTGTCATCCGGGACAACGAACTGGAAGCACTCGCCCGCGGCCTGCTGAAGGTGATTTCGGAAGTGGAATAACTCCAGGGTAGATCTTCCGTCCTCCGTTGCAGGGGGCACTCCTCTTTCCATGTGCCGTTTCCGTGCCGCAGTGTGCGGTACCGGTATTTCGGCGTCCCGTCCTGTATTGCTGCGCGCAGCTTTTGCGTGGCGGGATGCCGTTCTTTTACGCTCCCGTATTTCGGGTTCGGGTGTCCGGGTGGCTGTTCGTATGCTTTGTACGCCGTATCCGGCGCGCCCCTTTCCGTCTTTTGGTTGGCTTTCGGTCCGGTCTTACCGGTGGATTACCCCGGAGCCGACCAGCTCGTCGCCGTCGTACCACGCGGCGAACTGCCCTGCGGTGACGCCGCGCTGCGGCCGGTCGAAGACGATGTAGCCGCCCTGTTCCGTGACGTGCAGCACGCCGCCCTGCAACGGCTGCCGGTAGCGGATGCGCATCGAGAAGCGGGCGCTGCCGCCCGGCTGTAACGCGCGGTCGGGCCGGATCCAGTGCATCTCTTCGGGCAGGATCCGCAGCGCACGCCGGTAGAGTCCCGGATGCTCCTGGCCCATGCCCACGTAGAGTACGTTGTGTTCCACGTCGCTCGCGATCACGAACAACGGTTCCGCGTAGCCGCCCACGCCGAGGCCTTTGCGCTGGCCGATGGTGAAAAAGTGGGCGCCGCGGTGCGTGCCCGCCTGCCTGCCCGCTTCCGGCGTATACCGGTAGGGTTCCGCCAACGCGTCGAGCTGCTCCTGCGAGAACGGCCCGTCGGCCGGAAGCTCCCAAGCTGTACTGCGCTCCCCCGGTGCCGCAATCCGCCCGCGCAGCGCATACCCCGGCCACGAGGCCGGAATCTCGACGATCGCACCCTCGCGCGCCTTGAGCTGCTGCTGCAGGAAGACCGGCAGGTCCACCTTGCCGACGAAGCAGATGCCCTGCGAATCCTTGCGCTGCGCGGTGGCGAGGTGCTGTTCGGCCGCGATGCGCCGTACTTCGGGTTTGAGCAGGTGCCCGATCGGGAAGAGCGCGCGCGAAAGCTGCTCCTGCGTAAGCTGGCAGAGGAAATAGCTCTGGTCTTTGTTCGGGTCGTTGCCCGCGAGCAGGCGGTAGACCGGCCCTTCGGCCGTTTCGGTCACTTCGCGGCGGCAGTAGTGCCCCGTGGCGACGTAGTCGGCGCCCAGCTTCAGCGCCGCTTGGAGGAACGCGTCGAACTTGATCTCGCGGTTGCACAGCACGTCGGGGTTCGGCGTGCGGCCGCGCCCGTATTCGGCGAACATGTAGTCCACCACGCGGCGGCGGTATTCGTCGCTCAGGTCGATGAAATGGAACGGGATGTCGAGCCGTTTGGCGGTCAGCTCGGCGAACATCTGGTCGTCGTACCACGGGCAGTCGCCTTCGAGCGTGCCGGTGGTGTCGTGCCAGTTGCGCATGAACAGTCCCACCACGTCGTAGCCCTGCTCCTTGAGCAGGTAAGCCGCGACGCTCGAATCCACGCCTCCCGAGAGGCCTACTACGACCCGTTTCACCGTTGTATGTCTTTTGTTTTTGCATTTGTCGATCGGGATACTTTCCGGAGCCCCGGGGCGGGATTGCAATCGGAAGAGGGATCAGGAGCTGTACTCGAGAACCGGGATCAGGGACTGCGATCCAAGGGTTAAGTGCGGCAACCGGAACCATAACCATACCCCCCGGAGGTTATCCGGACGGTAACCGGAAACTTGCCCGGTGCGGTTATTTACACAGCGCGGCCGCCCCGGCGATGATCGCGGTGGTCGTGTCGGCCATCGCCACCACCGGGATCTGCACGCCCTTTTGTTCGAAAGCGGCGCGCAGCTGCGGGAAGAAAAACTCCTCGGCGCGCACCATGCCGCCGCCCACCACCAGCGTGTCGGCGCCGAAGCGCTGCACGAACGGCAGCATGATCTCGGCGAACGTGCGGGCGAATTCGTCGAAGATGGCGCGCACCTCGGCGGTGTACTTGTCCGCGTGGTAGTAGTCGATCATCGGTTTGACGCCGGTGATGGCCACGCCGGTGATCTGGCGGAACTTCTCTTCGAACCAGCGCGTCGAGACGAAATCCTCGGCGATCCGGCCCCGGAACGGGTAGTCCCACAGCTCGCCGCCGATGGGTACGCCGGGGCCGTAGGTGGCGTAGCAGCCGTCGACGATGAAGCAGGCGCCGAATCCGGTGCCCAGCGTCACGCCGATCAGGTGGCGCGCGTTGCCGCCGCCGAGGCTCCAGGCCCCCATGCCGAAGCCCGCCGCGTCGTTGGTGAACAGGATGCGCGACGGGTCGATGCCGGTGAGGCGGTGCAGTTCGGCGCGGACGTTCATGCCTTTGATCGATGCGAATTTGTGTTCGGCCATCGCGATTCCCTTGATGAAGTCGAACGGCGAGGGCATCGCTACGCCGAGGCCCGTGATGGCGCGCGCGCCGGCTTTCTGCATGCAGGCTCCCAGCGCGCTGTCCCACGCGGCGAGAATCTTCTGCGCCGACTCGTTTTCGGCGATTTTGACTTCGGTGTAGGTCTCCCCGACGGGTCTGCTGCTGCCGAGCTCGACCACCTGGCAGGCGATGTGCGACCCGCCGATATCGACGCCGAGGGCGTATTTTTCGTTCATGGCTGTTGGTTTATCTTGGTTTGTATTCGGTATTCGCCTTTGTTTCGCTTTGTCGGGGCAGGCGGCACGCCCGTGCGGATTCCCGGGCTGGATCGCTTCGCCCGCTCGCCCCCATGTCGTTGAACGCCGGACGTTTTCTTTCCGGTCCCGCGCGGTCTCTCCCTGCGCCCTGCGGAATATCGCATCCAAAGATACAAAAATAACCGGAACCGCCGCTATCCCTCCGTTCGCGCAGGTAGTTCAGTGACAAAAATGCAATATTTTTTAACAGCTGTTTCCGGTAGTATTTGTACGCTTTCCGGGGAATTTTTTCATCTGTCGCAGCCGGGAAATATGTTATTTATCTTGTTTGTTGTCAGGATTGTCTGTAACTTTGAATCGTGAATAAAAATAGACCTATAATGTACAGATCAATTCTGGCTGTCGCATGTGCGGTGCTTGCCGTATCGTGCGTGAAAAATCCCGGATCGGAGACTCCCGATCCCGGCACGGACACTCCGGACGTGAGCCATTTCCAGACAGCGGAGCAGTACGCGGTGCCGACCAAAGCGGGGCAGATTACCACGGTGAAGATGAACGGCGTGACGCTGGCCGAAGCGTCGAGTCCGATGAAAATCTGGATTCCGCGCTACGCCCGGACAAAGGCGGCAGCCGCCCCCGAGGTGATTTACACGCCCGCGGACGAGTATCCGAACGGGTTTGCCGGGAACAAAGCGCAGCTGTTTCAGGTGGTCTGTTTCGAGGATTCCCGCTCGGGCGACTACGACTACAACGACCTGGTGATCCATGTCAAGTACCAGTGGAACGGCACGCGTTTCGGGTTCGGCGTGCACCCGATCGCGCTCGGCTCGACCAAGGAGGTCCGTCTCGGAGCCGTGGTGTATAAAGGATCCACGCGCATCTTCAAAGGGCTGCTCGCACCCGGGAATGCGGATGCCCGGACCCAGTATTTCCAGTCGCAGGCCGGCTTTATCAATACCGGCGCCGACCGGCAGATCAACCAGCGGATCGACGGGCGGGTGACCGGCTGGAACCAGTACCTCGGCTCGACCTGCCGTTGCTGGGATCTCTCGAAGATCGCGGACGACGGTGCGGTACGCGTCGAGTGGTACATCCAGGTGGACGGAGACGTCGAGCTGTATGCCCTCTCGACCGCCTACCTCAACCAGTCGTTCGATAAACAGGGCCGTCCCTATGGACTTGTGATCACGCAGACAGGCTCCTCGTATACCGAGGACGGTAAAGGCGTGGTCGGGCTCGACTGGTTTAACTATCCGTGCGAAAATACGCCGATTTCGGAAGTCTATCCCGAGTTGTGGAACTGGCTGACGGGCTCCGCCTCGTATGATTTTTCGGAAATTTACGACCGGAACGCCGTCCCGGCAAACGCCTTCCCGGCAGCCGACCTGGGGCTTTTCAGGACCAAGAGCGACGTGAACGTGACCGACGGCAAGTATTTGCAGAACTGACCCGGCGCTCCTGGCGCCCCGGCTTTCGTGGTTCCCGCAGTCCCCGTGGCTCCCGTGGAAGGGTTCCGGCGCCTGGGGCGGAGTCGTGACGTTCCGTTCGGGCCGCTTTGTGCGGCTCTCCCGTTTTCCGGTTTTCCGGTGTCTGTCCGCCGATTGCGGAATATTCGGAATCCGGCCGTCCGGTACCGGGTTGGCCGGTCCTCCGGATGATCGGTTCACTTTCGGACCCTTGAGGGGGGATGTGAAGCGAAATAGGGACTGTGAAAGCAAAAAGAGAACGCCCTGCTCGATGAGCGGGGCGTTCCTATTGATGGGAGTTGTGCCGGTTGAATGGTCGGATCGGTTTGTCCGGTTGCCCGCGTCCGGCGGGGCGTACCGGGAACCGGGGCCGGCCCCGGACGGTGGCGGCTATTCGGCCATCACGAGCTTCAGCACGTCGTCGTTGGTCTTCACGTAGTGGAACGTGAGCCCTTCGAGGTATTCCGGCTTGATCTCGCTGATGTCTTTGCGGTTCTCTTCCGAGAGGACGATCTCCCTGATCCCCGCGCGTTTCGCGGCCAGGATCTTCTCCTTGACGCCGCCTACGGGCATCACCCGCCCGCGGAGCGTCGTCTCGCCCGTCATCGCGATGTAGTCCTTTACGCGGCGGCCCGAGAGGGTCGAAACCAGCGAAGTCATCATCGTGATGCCGGCCTCGGGCCGTCCTTGGGGATCGCGCCCTCGGGAACGTGGATGTGGATGTCGTTCGTTTCGAACTTTTCGGGGTCGATGCCCAGTTCCTCGTGTGCGCCTTGACCCACTGCAGCGCGATGGTGGCCGACTCCTTCATCACGTCGCCCAGGTTGCCGGTCATCGTGAGGGCGCCCTTGCCCGGGGTGAGCACCGACTCGATGTAGAGGATGTCGCCGCCCACTTCGGTCCAGGCAAGGCCCGTCACGACGCCCGTCATGCCGCCCACTTCGTACTCCTCCTTGAGGAACTTGGGCATGCCGAGGATCCTCTCGACGTCGGCGGGCGACACCTCCGGCTTGAACTCCTCGCCGAAGCCGATATTTTTCGCCCGCGTGCGGACGATCTTCGCGATCTGCTTGTCGAGCGACCGGACGCCCGATTCGCGCGTGTAGTCGGCGATCACCTTCTCGATCACCTTCGGGGCGATCTTCAGGTCCTTGGCCGGTACGCCGTGCGCCTCGAGCTGCTTGGGCACGAGGTGTTTGCAGTGCGATGCTGCACCTTGTCCTCCAGGAGGTAGCCCGGCGATGTTGATCATCTCCATGCGGTCGCGCAGCGCCGGGGCGATATTCCCGATGTTGTTGGCCGTCGCGATGAACAGCACCTTCGAGAGGTCGTACTCGGTGTCGATGTAGTTGTCGTGGAAGGTGGTGTTCTGCTCCGGGTCGAGCACTTCGAGCAGTGCCGACGACGGATCGCCGTGGTTGGAGACGGTCACCTTGTCGACCTCGTCGAGGATAATCACGGGGTTCGACGAACCGCCCCGCTTGATGGTCTGGATGATCCGGCCCGGCATGGCGCCGATGTAGGTGCGGCGGTGTCCGCGAATCTCGGACTCGTCGTGCAGGCCGCCCAGCGAAATGCGGCCGAACTTGCGGCCCAGCGCGGCCGCCACCGATTTGCCCAGCGAGGTCTTGCCCACACCCGGAGGGCCGTACAGGCAGAGAATCGGGGACTTCAGATCGCCTTTGAGCTTGATGACGGCCAGATGCTCCAGCAGCCGCTCCTTCACCTCGTCCAGGCCGAAATGGTCGCGGTCGAGCTGTTCGCGGGCGCACGTGAGGTCGAGATTGTCCTTCGTCACGTCGTTCCACGGCAGTTCCAGCAGCAGCTGCAGATAGGTCATCTGCACCGAATACTCGGCTACGGCGGGGTTCAGCCGCTCGACTTTCTGCAGCTCCTTCTCGAAGGTCTCGCCAACCTCCTTGGGCCAGTTCTTCTTCTTGGCCTCCTCGCGCATCTTCTCGATGTCGGCGTCGGCGCCGTCGCCCAGCTCGTCCTGAATCGTGCGCATCTGCTGCTGCAGGAAGTAGTCGCGCTGCTGCTTGTCGATATCCTGCTTGACCTTGGTCTGGATCTCGCTTTTGAACTCGACCAGTTGCTGCTCGCGGATCAGTATTTCGAGCAGGCGGCGTGCGGGCCAGCAGGCCCGGGGCCTCCAGCAGCCGCTGGCGGTCGGCGTCGGGCAGGTCGATGTTCGAGCAGATGAAGTTGATGATGCCGCGCTTGCTGTCGATGTTCTTGATCGCGAAGGCCGCCTCCTTGGGCATCGTTCGGCGAAACGTTGATGATGTTCGAGCGCCACGTCCTTGATCGAGTCCACGAGGGCCTCGAACTCGATGTTGCTGCGTTCGGGCACGCTGTCTTTCAGCGGGGCGACGCTCGCTTTGAAATAGGGTTCCGCGGTGATGTATTCCTTGATCTCGACCTTCTCCAGGCCGTGCAGGATCACCGTGAGGTTGCCGTTGGGCATTTCGAGGATCTTGATGATCCGCGCGGCCGTGCCGACACGGTACAGGTCGTCCGGGCCGGGCTGCTCCACTTCGGGCTCCTTCTGTAATACGGCGCCCATCAGGCCGCCGGCGGCTTCCACGTCGCGGATCAGCTTCATCGAGCGCTGGCGCCCCACGGTGATCGGCGTGATCGAGCCGGGGAACAGCACCGAGCTGCGAAGGGTCAGGATCGGCAGCGTGTCGGGGACTTCCGTGTTTTCGGCCTCCTCCTCGTCCTCGTTCGAGACGATCGGAATCACGTGGTGCTTACCTTCGAGCATGTCCGAAATGCCGGAAAAATCCTCTTCGTTATACTGTTTCTTACTCATTGTTTTCCTCCTTGATAATCTGCAAATATAGTTTTTTTTGTCCAAACCCCTGCATCGGGGCGGTGTTGCTGCCGTTCTGTCCGCTTCCCGACGCGAAGGCAGGTCGGAGCCTGCCATCCTGTCAGGTTTGCGGCGCGGAACCGGGGGTGTCCCGGGGGCTCTCCGCCGGCTGCGGAAACGGCCTGCGATGGCCGCCGCGTTGCCTTTTCGTCCCGGAATGCTTTTCGTTCCGGATGTTGTTTGCTGAGAACTAATGCCTTGCAGCGCTCCGGCCTCCTGCGTCCGGGGCGTTGGCCTGCCTGCTAAAAATTAAACGTTCGGGGCATTTTATTATTGTAAAACACTATCTTTGCAAATTGGATGCAAATCCTGCGCCGCAGCTGCATTTGGCGGAAAATAGCGGGGGGGAACCGCCCCGCCGGCCGGAACATGACAAAGAAAAAAGATCAAAACATAACAGAAAGAGAGACGACTATGGAAATCGCAGCGAAATACGCTCCGCAGCAGATCGAACAGAAGTGGTACGACTACTGGATGGAGCACGGCTTCTTCCACTCGGTTCCCGACGCGCGGGAGCCCTATACGATCGTAATTCCGCCCCCCAACGTGACAGGCGTGCTGCACATGGGCCACATGCTCAACGAGACGATCCAGGACGTGCTGGTGCGCCGCGCGCGGATGCAGGGTAAGAACGCCTGCTGGGTGCCGGGCATGGACCACGCGTCGATCGCCACCGAGGCCAAAGTCGTGGCCAAGCTCAAAGCCGAGGGGATCGACAAGGGTTCGCTCACGCGCGAGGAGTTTTTGAAGCATGCGTGGGAGTGGAAGGAGAAGCACGGCGGCATCATCCTGAGCCAGTTGCGCCGCCTCGGCGCGTCGTGCGACTGGGAGCGGACGAAGTTCACGATGGATCCGGCGCTGAGCCGGAGCGTCATCAAGGTTTTCGTAGACCTCTATAACAAAGGGAAGATTTACCGCGGCGTACGGATGGTCAACTGGGACCCCGCGGCGCAGACGGCCCTCTCGGACGAGGAGGTGGTCTTCAAGGAGTCGCACGGCAAGCTCTACTACCTGCGCTATATGATCGATGGGACGGCGGACTACCTGGTCGTGGCCACGACGCGTCCCGAGACCATCCTGGGCGACACGGCGCTGTGCGTCAACCCGAACGACCCGCGCTACCGGCGCCTGCCCGCGGACGCCCGCGTCGTCGTGCCGCTGGTGGGCCGTTCGATCCCCGTGATCCGCGACGAGTACGTCGACATCGAATTCGGAACGGGCGCTCTGAAGGTCACCCCGGCGCACGACGTGAACGACTACATGCTCGGCGAGAAATACGGGCTGGAAACCATCGACATCTTCAACGACGACGGCACGATCAACGCTCATGGCGCGCAGTATGCGGGCATGGACCGCTTCGATGTGCGCAGGCAGATCGAGATCGACCTTGCGGAGGCCGGGCTGCTCGAAAAGGTGGAGCCCTACACGAACCAGGTGGGCTATTCCGAACGCACCAACGTGCCCATCGAGCCGAAGCTCTCGATGCAGTGGTTCCTGAAGATGCAGGAGCTCGCCGGACCGCGCGAAGGCGGTGATGGAGGATACGGTACGGCTCGTTCCGGCCAAGTTCAAGAATACCTACCGCTACTGGATGGAAAACATCAAGGACTGGTGCATCTCGCGCCAGTTGTGGTGGGGGCAGCGCATTCCGGCCTACTACCTGCCCAAGGGCGGGTACGTCGTGGCCGAGACGCCCGAAGAGGCGCTGGAGGCGGCCCGCGAAAAGACCGGCAACCCGTCGCTCTCGCCCGCGGACCTGCGGCAGGATCCCGATGTGCTCGACACGTGGTTCTCGTCGTGGCTCTGGCCGATTTCGGTCTTCGACGGCATCAACAACCCCGAAAACGACGAGATCAAATACTATTATCCGACCAACGACCTGGTGACCGGGCCCGACATCCTCTTCTTCTGGGTGGCGCGCATGATTATCGCCGGGTACGAATACCGCGGCGAGAAACCGTTCGGCAGCGTCTACCTGACCGGAATCGTGCGCGACAAACTGCGCCGCAAGATGAGCAAGTCGCTCGGCAACTCGCCCGACCCGATCGAACTGATCGACCGCTACGGCGCCGACGGCGTGCGCATGGCGATGCTGCTCTGCTCGGCCGCCGGCAGCGACCTGCTGTTCGACGAGGCGCTCTGCGAGCAGGGCCGCAACTTCGGCAACAAGATATGGAACGCCTACCGGCTCGTGCAGGGCTGGCAGGTGGATGAACAGTTGGCGCAGTGCGAAGGCAACCGCCTGGCGGTGGAGTGGTTCGACGCGATACTGGACCGCACGCTCGCATCGGTCGAGGCCGATTTTGCCGCGTACCGCATCTCCGAGGCGCTGATGCAGCTGTATAAGCTCTTCTGGGACGAATTTTCGGGCTGGTACCTCGAAATGGTGAAGCCCGCCTACCAGCAGCCGACCGACCGCGCGACGCTCGATGCGACGCTCGGTTTCTTCGACAAGCTGTTGCGCGTGCTGCACCCGTTCATGCCCTTCTTGACCGAGGAGCTGTGGCAGAACATCGCCCCGCGGAAAGATGGCGAGAGCCTGATGATGAGCCGCCTGCCGGAGGTGAAATGCGAGTGCGGCGAGGGTTCCGGTTCCCGGGATGCCGGGGCGGAAGGATTGCTCGCCGGGGCGGAACTGCTCAAAGAGGCGGTTTCGGGCGTGCGCAATATCCGCAAGGAACACAACCTGCCGAACAAGGAGGCTCTGGAGCTGTGCGTGATCGCCGACGAGAACTACCCGGCGGCTTTCGCCCCGCTGCTGGAGAAGATGGCGAACCTCTCCGCCGTGCGCACGGTGGGGGAGAAGCTGCCCGATGCGGCGGCGTTCGTGGTCAAGACGACGCAGTATTTCGTGCCGCTGCCGGGGAAGATCGACGCGGCCGAAGAGCTGCCGAAGCTCGAAGCCGAGCTGGAATACCTCGAAGGGTTCCTCGCTTCGGTAAACAAAAAGCTCTCGAACGAACGTTTCGTGCAGAGCGCCCCGGAGAAAGTGGTCGCCAACGAGCGGGCCAAGCAGGCCGATGCCGAGGCGAAGATCGCGGCGCTGCGCGAACGGATCGCGGCGCTGAAATAGCCGCAGGACGGGTGCGTCCGGCAGGGTGCGGTTCAGGTACTGTCGATACGGGGCGCGTTGCCGGGACGGGATGTAATTGCGCTATGCCGCTGCTTTACGGAAAAAGAGCGCAGGAGATGAAAGCGAGCCACGGGCAGATGCCCGTGGCTCGCTTTGTTCAGGTGCGGCTCCGATGGATGCGGACGCGAATGATGCTGCTTTTCCCGGTGCGGCGGTAGCGGTCGGGCCGATTCCTCGAAATGTGTGGCGAATGTACCCGGTCTTATCTCTCAGGCGAACGGAAACCCACCGCGCGGATCGTGCGGCGCGAACGGTCGAGTTCGGTCTCGACCACCCCGGTCAGCGCGTCCGGAGCGTCGTGGCGGCGGTTGGCCCGGTAGAGGCGGCGGTAACCGAGCAGGTCGCGCGCGAGTTCCGGCCAGCGTGCCTCCCAGCCCCGCGGCCAGCGCGCGAGGCGCTGCACCGTGGCCGAATTGGAGAGGATGCGCGCCTCCTTGTTGCGCGACTGGTGCGTCCACGCGATGCGCACCTCCGGCACCAGGCGCCCCACCGCCCGCGCGAAGCCGCGCCCGCCGTTGTTGCTTTCGAAAAGCGCTTCGCGTACGTCTGCGCGGCGCAGCATCGCGGCCGCCTGCGGTTCGGTCGCCTCCATCGGCTCCGGCGTGTAGAGCGCGTCGGTCAGGTAGATCATGCCGTCGCCGCCCACCGCGTAGCAGAGCGAGCAGAGGTAGTCGTCGCCCGTATCGGCGGTGTCGGTGTAGTTGCCGCGTTTGACCACCGTCGCGGGCAGTTCGTCGTAGGTGGCGAACCCTTCGCCGTAAAGCAATCCCTCTTTTGAGGCCGGGCGCCCCTGGTAGAGCGCTTCGAACAGGTGCGGGTCGAGTCTGCGCCGCGCGTCGAGCAGCGCGCGCGAATGGCGTGCGGGCCACAGCGCCTCGCCCTTGTCGCGCGGATCGGCCGGAGTGGGCGGCGACTCTTTGATCGCTTCGAAATTCAGCATCAGCCAGCAGTCGGGCGGCAGCGTGCCGAGCTGAGAAAAGTCGGTCAGCCCGACGACCCGTTCGTGCGCGGCGATGCGTCCGGGCAGGTCCTCTTCGTGCCAGCGGGTACCGACGATCAGCTCCTGCGAGCCGTTGTGCAGGCGCGTGCGCGCTACCGCGTTGTACCACTCCCACGCGTTGTCGCGCACCAGCGGAGAATTGGCCTCCAGCGCGTCCTTGAACAGGTCGTCGAGGATCAGCAGGTCCACCGTGTTGCCGGTGAGCGATCCTTCGCGCCCGACCGCGAGCAGGCCGCCGCTTTGCCCGGCGAGGTCGAACTCCTCGGCGGTGCGGACCAGATTTCCGGCCCCGGCGGCGGAAGGGGCGGCAGCCTCTTTTTTGTTTCCGGTACCTCCGTGCAGCGGTTTGAGCCGGGTGTCCGGGAAAAGTTCTGCGTAGGGAGCGCTGTCGATCAGCTGCTGGATGCGGCGGTTAAAGCGCGACGCGAGCCGCAGGTTGTACGACGCGAGCGCGATGCGCAGGCCGGGGCGGATGCCCAGCGCATAGGCGGGCAACAACACCGAAGAGCCGAGCGACTTGCCGTGCTGCGGCGGTACCGAGACGATCAGCCGCCTGACGAGCCCTTTGGCAAAGGCGTCCAAGGTACGGTAATAGGCGGTGTGGAAAGGTGTCGGGCAGAAGCCGGGAACGCACCGTCGCGCGAAGTCCGGCAGGCTGCGCCGCGCCAGTTCGCTCTGGACTGCCCGGCGCGTGATTGTCAGCCGGGGCCGGGGATCGGGAACGGAATGCAAGTTTATAGCGGCGGCCGGACTGGTGCTCGGGGTCGGAGTTCGGCCCGGGGCGGTATCCGGGAAGGTCTCGCCGGAGCCGGGCGGCTGCGGGGTGTTTGCGGGAAAGGTTTCGTTCATCGTGCGGGTCGGGGCTGGAGTTGAGGCCGGCTTCGGCTTGAGGTTTGGTTTCGGCTGCGGGCATCGCGGCGCGCCATTCGGGCAGTGCGGAGAGTTCGGCCAGCGCGGCATCGGAGAGCGTCGAGAGGTCGACCGGCGTATCGTCGCCGGGCGCGCCGTCGTCCGGCGGTGCGCCCGGGGTGCGGGGAGTGTTCGTGCCGTTGCGTTCCGGGCTGGTTTTGCCTGCTGCGTTTTTCACGGCTGGGCCCGGAGCGGGCTTCGCCTGCCACCGGTCCGGGTTCAGGTTCGTCAGTGCGAAGAGGATCGCGTCGAGGTCGGGTGCGACCGTGCGGCGCGTCACCACCTCGCTTTTGAGCCGCCGTCCGCCCTCCGGATCGGGTTCGTACGTGCGTTTGACCTCCTGCATCGTATAGCCCCTGACACAGCGGGCCAGTCCTTGCAGCGCCTTCTTTTCGAGCGCACAGCGCTGCGCCTCGCCGGGCGGGTACCCCGTTTCGGTTTTGACGGTTGCTGCTTCCGGTACGGCTGTTTTCGGAACTTTTGCATTCGGGTTTCCCGAACCGGGAAACCCTTCGCACGGGAGCGCCTGTCCCGGAGCGCCGGTTCCGGCGGAGGGAGGGCCGGGCGATTCCGCTCTGTCGGCAAGGACCCTGTTTTCGGTCAGCTGCCACCCTTCGGGCAGCTCCAGGTTCCAGAGGCCTGCCACGCAGGGATTTACAAGATTTGATTGCATTTCGATCGGGTTGTTTGGACGGAGCGGCAGGAGTCCAACCTGCCGGACGGAAGATCGTCCGCGGTTCCGGCCCTGACGGGCGTCCCCGTGCCGAAGGGGGCCGGAAGGTCGAGAGGCGGGGCGTCCCCCGGTGGGCGGGTGCCTCTCGCGGCGTCGCCTGACGCATGCGCTCCGTGATGCGGATACCCGAAGAAATTTCCGGGTCCGGGCTTGGATTTTCCGTGGAAAATCCGTTTATTGAAGATGTTTTCTGAACGTTCTTTGCTTGTGCTCCGGCTGTTTCCTGCTATGCGGGCGGGCTGCCCGGCATTGCCGGGCAGCGTATTCTGCCGGCGGAGCAAGCAGGAAGGCGCGGGGTGAAGAAGTAGTCGGTCGTGCGCTAGGCTTCGAGAAAACGGCTCAGCTCGCTCCAGCTGAAATCGGTGAGCACTTCGCCGTCGCGTTGGTGCAGGTGGTATTCCCACCACACGGGCGTGGCCGATGCGAGGCGTCCCGTGTCGGGGTCGTTGCGCAGGATCAGCGTGCAGGTGAGCGTGGAGTAGAACTCTTCGGTGTCGTATTCGAGCTGGCCGTTGAAGAACTCCTTCCCGGTGAGTTCGTCGCGCAGCTGTGCGGCAATGGCCTGGTAAGTTTGGTCGTCGATGGAAATCATGGTCGTGTCGTTTTTTACAAAAGTAGCCTGCCGGGAGATTGGCTGATTATACAATTCTTGAATTTCCGGACGTGAAACAAAAGAATTGACTGCCACTGTATTTGGTTAATAAAATAAAACCTCTTAACTTTGTCTTACAAATATAAGTTCAAATTTTGAATTTTGTACTCTTTTTGCAAGAAATAATTGCAAAAAAAATCTTTTCGATATGAGGGAGCGATTGAGGTTGATACGCAAAGAGTTGGGGTTGACGCAAGAGGCGCTCGCCCAAAAATTGGGCATCGGGAAGAGTGCGCTGTCGATGATCGAGACTGGCCGCGCATCGCTTTCGGAGCGAAATAAAAATATTATTGTTCAGGAATTGAACGTTAATCCCGAGTGGCTCGAAACCGGACAGGGGCAGATGTTTTTCGAACAGCGGCCCGAGGCGGTCTTCACGAACCGCACCGACCGCAAACTGCCCACGCAGAGCGTACCCCTCTATAATATAGAGGGAACCGCCGGGCTGGTGCCGCTTTTCCTGGACCGGGAGTCGGTGCGCCCGGTCGACTACATCCACATTCCGAACCTGCCCCGCTGCGACGGTGCGATCTACGTGGTGGGCGACAGCATGTATCCGCTGCTCAAGAGCGGCGACATCGTGCTCTACAAGCAGGTGAGCGGCATCGAGAACATCTTCTGGGGGGACATGTACCTGCTCTCGATCGATATCGACGGCGAGGAGTACGTGACGGTCAAGTATATCCAGAAGTCCGAAAACGAGGGGTGCGTGAAGCTCGTGAGCCAGAACCCGCACCATGCCGACAAGGAGGTACCGGTCGAGCGGATCCGTGCGCTGGCGTTCGTCAAGGCGAGCATCCGCATGAACTCGATCCGGTAGCGCGCGGCGGGGTGCCGAAGGAATCCGCCCGATTGAATCCGGGGGCGGCGGCACGGATACAATAGAGGTGTAATAGATATGGACAAGAAAATGTTTCGGGTACGGGCCGAAGTCCGGCACTCCCGGAGCGTGACAAAATAACCCAACCGATATGGACGTAAAGATATCGCCCCGCTGGAAAGAGCTGCTCGGGGCCGAGTTTGAAAAACCCTATTTCGCCGAGCTGGTGCGGTTCGTCAAACAGGAGTATGCCACGCGGCGCGTTTTTCCCGCCGGGCGCAACATTTTCCATGCGTTCGACATGTGCGACCCGGACGACATCAAAGTGGTCGTGATCGGGCAGGATCCTTACCACGGCGAGGGGCAGGCGCACGGGCTCTGTTTCTCGGTGAACGACGGCGTGCCGTTTCCGCCGTCGCTGGTCAATATATTCCAGGAGGTGCGCGACGATACCGGGGCCGCCGTGCCCGCGAGCGGCAACCTCGACCGCTGGGCGTCGCAGGGCGTGCTGCTGCTCAACGCGGTGCTGACCGTGCGCGCACACGAGCCCGCCTCGCATGCCGGCAGGGGCTGGGAACAGTTCACCGATGCGGTGGTGCGTGCGATCGCCGCGCACCGCGACCGGGTCGTCTACATGTTGTGGGGCTCTTACGCGCAGCGCAAGGGTGCGATCGTCGATCCGGCGCGCAACTGTATCCTCAAGGCGGTGCATCCGTCGCCGCTGTCGGCGTACCGGGGTTTTTTCGGCTGCCGCCACTTCTCGCAGGCGAACGCCTACCTCGAGGCCAACGGCCGCACGCCGGTCGTGTGGTAAAGCCGCCGGGAGCGCCGGTTCCGTAGGGAAAGAGGGGATTACCTGCCGTATAGACCGGACTGCGGGATAAACGGCGACGATAGAATGTACGGCCGGAACGGGGATAGGTGCAACCGTCCGGGAAATTTCCCGTGCCGGGACGGGGGGAAGATTATAGTCGCATGCAACAAGCCACAGTCTTGACTGTGGCTTGTTGCATTGGGTGGATGCATGGATGGCCGGGAGGTAATTTATGCCGTATTGTTGCTTTCTCGCATTTGCGTGCCGGGCAGCCTGCCGAACCGGCCTGAATCATTTTGTCTGAGCCGATTTTGATATCCTGCGATATTTCATTTGCAGTTCTCGTAAAAATAGCTTATATTTCAAGTAATTGGAAGACGCTGAACCCCGATCCGACATCTGACCGTTCGATTACTACCTTGTTCACCCGATAATGTTTTGATCATGAAAAAAACTTTTATCGTAATCGCGGTAGTGAGCGTATTGCTTACCGTCTTTGCCGCCTGTGTGAATGAACAGTATCCGCAACCGGATGATATTTCCGCGGTACCGGAGGGCATGATTACGGTCGACGAAGCCAAAATTTATTTCTTCCGGCATTCCGACGGTTCGGTTTCGGCCTTGAACCGGGATCGATTGTATCTGCAAAATGCGTTCTTTGCTGTGTCCGGTGGCGATACTGCGGGCGTTCTCACGAAAACTTTTGCGACCTCATCCCGCTCCGGGCTGCCCCTTTGGGAAGAGGCTGTGGTGATCGTCAACCCAAAATATTCCACGTTGCGGGTGCCCTTGTCCGAGAATGTGTCCGGAATTTCGCGGATAGGTTTCGGAGACGATAAAAACCGGATCGAATATCGCGAGGCCCGCACCCGGTCCAGCCTGATTGTGCAAATGCTGCATGAAGACGGCCGTATAAGGCAGTATGTCGAAACCGTTATCCGGTCGGATCGCAGTCTGACCGGGGATTCTTACGTGCTGATTACCGATGTTGCGGGCGAATTCCTGTGGTGCGACCGATGGAAAAACGGGAAACGGACGGATATGGCGCTGGTGGGTAGCAGTTTGCCATCTTCTGCATCTGCCGACAGCCAGAAATTGCTCTTGTACGGCATATCGCTGAGGTCTATCTGGGACACCAACGAATTGGGCGAGGTGGGTGTTCCGGCACGTCCGTGTCCGAGTTGCCGTCACGACCCCTGCACCTGTTGTTACCGTTGCGGGCACGATCCCTGCGTCTGCTGCACGACGTGCAACAAATATCCGTGCGAGTGCTGGATCTGTCCGCATTGCGGCAGCAAGTTCTGCGATGGAAAGCAGTGTCAGGCGCCTCCGGATAAACCCGACCCCGGCGATCCCGGCGGCAGCGGTTCAGACCGTCCGGAATCGCCCGGTTTTCCGCTGGTCAACATGAAAATGGATACGGCCATGCAAAAGAAACTCAATAAATTACTCAAAAAAATCCATGAGGACTGCATGGGGCAAAAGTTGCTGGCCGCGTTGAATTATAATTTCAATAGAGAACTTACGATCAAGTACAATCCGGATATTATGGTAACCGCACGCGTCAACGGCGTCTATACTCAATCCACGCATACGATTACCATAGGCACGGAATCCCTGTCCACGTTTACCGAAGAGCTTTTTCACGCCTACCAGGGGTACGATCCTGCAAAACCCTATACTACCGACGCCAAGCTTAATTACGAGGTGGAAGCGAAAGTAGCGGCGACGCAAATTAAACAGCGTGCCGGTGAGTTTGCAAAAGGAGGTTCTTTAGAAAGAGAATACGAGAAAATGTTTTTAAGCTATGCTAGAACTCCTTCTGCCACACAATACACCCATATCGTTTATATTTTACGCAAAATTGGCTACAAAACACAGGAATATCCCGAAAACTCCGCTTACCGGAGTATCGATGCCCTGAAAAGTCTGTCCGTCGATTGCAATCACGATTAAAACCGCATATCATGAAACTTTTTTTAGCTTTTTTCCTACTTTGCCTCATGGGGTTTTCCGCCGTTCCGGTTCTCGGTCAGGTCGGGATGCCGTCCCATTCGATTGTCAACCCTGATTCGGTGAGCCATAACTTTTACGAACGGGAAACCGTCAAGGGGAATACGATTACCTACAAAGTCGATTATTCCTATCCGATGCTTTACTGTATTGGTAATGCCTGCAATACCCGGCTCGGTGAACTGATGTCCTTGAAGGACGGCTCGACTCCCACGGAGCCTGTTGATAGGGGAGGGGATTTGGAAATCACGTCTTTGAATCCCGTTTATCAGGCTTTCCTGGAGACTTTCACCCCCGAAGAGATTCGTGTGTTGGCTCAGAATGACGAAGTTTTGTTTGTCGGTTATGCGCTGGACGAAACCGGATCGGTACTAGAGATTGATTTTACGATAGAGTCCGACCGTCCTCATCTCTATAACATTCCCCCGCAATACCTGGAGCAGCTAGAAACCAAGCTCAAATCTACGGTATCGTATGTGATTCCTCCGGATATGGCCTATCTGCGGGAGTATAAGTTTATCACCGTTTCCCAGGTTTGTCCGTTTAAAGGCCTTTTGGATAAGCTTTGATTTTAATAGGTATCCAGCATGAAAAAATACGGGTTCGTTATTCTTTTGTTTTGTCTCGTTGGTTTTTCCTTCGTTCCGGTTTGTGGCCAGATCGGGATGCCGTCCCATTCGATTGTGAATCCCGATTCGGTGAGCCATAACTTTTACGAACGGGAAATTGTCAAAGGGAATACGATTACCTATAAAGTCGATTATTCTTTAGGTTCGCTGTATCAGATTTCCAACATCAACAACACCCGCGTCGGTGAACTGATGTCTTTGAAGGACGGTTCTATACCCACCAAACCGTTAGGCATAGGTGATGAATTGGACATTGCATCTTGGGTGCCGGTTTATTGTGCTTTTCTGGAAACTTTCACGCCGGAGGAAATTCGGGCGCTAGCACGAAATAATGCCTCCCTTAATGTAGGTTATGCTATAAACGAGAATGGAACGGTATTAGAAGTCCGCTTTACGATGTTGCGAGACCGTCCACATTTGTATAATATTCCTCCGCAATACTTGGAGAAACTCGAAATCCAACTCAAATCTACGGTATCATTTATTATTCCGTCGCATATGCAATATCTGCGTGAATATAAATTTATAACGGTGTCTCAGGATATTTCTTTTTCATGGCTTGAAAGTAAATTGTGATTCGAATATGACGTGTAAGATGAAATCTCGGTTCGTCGCTCTTTCGCTTTGCCTCATGGGGTTTTCCTTCGTTCCGGTTCTCGGCCAGATCGGGATACCGTCCCATTCGATTGTCAACCCCGATTCGGTGAGCCATAACTTTTACGAACGGGAAACCGTCAAGGGGAATACCATTACTTATAAGATAGATCATTCTTATCCTATGCTTTACCGTATTGGTAATGCCTCTAATACCCGGCTCGGTGAACTGATGTCCTTGAAGGACGGTTCGACTCCCACGGAGCCTGTCGATAGGGGAGGGGATTTGGAAATCACGTCTTTGAATCCCGTTTATCAGGCTTTTCTGAAGACTTTCACCCCCGAAGAGATTCGAGTGTTGGCACAGAATAATGATGTTATACGTATC
>VOFJ01001598.1_pt1 | contig 28006 bp, 44 predicted proteins | sample 5384081 | NCBI WGS metagenome assembly VOFJ01 (sample SAMN12384729, study PRJNA508395) | human gut metagenome | isolation source: healthy gut I | host: Homo sapiens | reverse complement strand
AGTATACCCGGATTTTGTGAAAAAAATAATTGTCCAGATTATGAAAAAAAAGCGTTAAATTCTAAAAAAATTTTTCTGAAAAAATTTCATGAATCTTGTATATTTCCCTTGCGTAAAACACAAGATATGGTATACTGTATATGCGTTGAAGAGATTCGACACAAAATCTAGTACAGTTTTGTGCCGATTTTATGCGAATAGACTATTTTTTTTTTTTATGGGAGAGGATTTCAATGAAAATCATTAAAAGAAGCGGCGCAGAGGCTGTTTTTGACATTTCAAAAATTATTATTGCAATTAATAAAGCGAACCATGAGGTGGTGGAAGCGGAACGATTGACTGCAGACCAGATTAAGGAGATTGCACAATATATAGAGGATTCCTGTAAGGATGCCAACCATGCCCTGAATGTAGAAGATATTCAGGACTTAGTGGAGGATCAGCTAATGGACAAGAGGGCTTTTTCTGTTGCCCGGAAATACATTACTTACCGCTATAAACGTGCCCTGGTACGTAAATCCAACTCTACGGATGAACAGATTTTAAGTCTGATTGAATGTAATAATGAAGAAGTAAAACAGGAGAATTCCAACAAGGATTCAACCGTAAACAGCGTGCAGCGTGACTATATGGCTGGTGAGGTGAGTAAGGATATTACCAGAAGATTCCTTCTCCCGGAGGATATTGTAGAGGCACATGAACAGGGAATTATCCATTTCCATGATGCAGATTATTTTGCACAGCATATGCATAACTGTGATCTGGTAAATTTAGAGGATATGTTACAGAACGGAACCGTTATCAGCGGAACCAGAATTGACAAGCCACATTCTTTTTTTCCTACAGCATGTAATATTGCAACCCAGATTATTGCTCAGGTGGCAAGCTCCCAGTATGGCGGACAGAGTATTTCACTGGCACATTTAGTACCATTTGTCCAGATCAGCCGCGAGAAAATTCATGCAGAGCTGGTGCAGACATTAAAAGAGAGCGATGTGGAACTGAGCGAAGAGAAGAAGATTAACAGCATTGTGGAAAGAAGACTTCATGCGGAAATCGAGCGGGCGTACAGGTTATCCAGTATCAGGTAGTAACCCTGATGACTACCAACGGACAGTCCCCATTCGTAACCGTGTTCATGTATCTGAACGAAGCAAAGAATGAGCAGGAGAAAAAAAGACCTTGCCATGATTATAGAGGAAGTGCTAGACCAGCGTTATCAGGGTGTTAAGAATGAGGATGGCGTATGGATTACACCGGCATTTCCAAAGTTGATTTATGTACTCGAAGAAGATAATATCCATGAGGATTCGGAATACTATTATCTGACCAAGAAAGCAGCAAAATGTACGGCAAAGCGCCTGGTACCGGATTATATTTCCGAGAAGAAAATGAAGGAATTAAAAGATGGCAACTGCTATACCTGTATGGGCTGCCGTTCCTTCCTTACCGTATATCATGATGAAGATGGCAAGCCAAAGTTCTACGGTCGTTTCAATCAAGGCGTGGTAACCTTTGAATCTGGTAGATCTGGCATGCTCTTCCGGCGGAGATTTTGAAAAATTCTGGAAGCTATTTGATGAGCGTTTGGACCTTTGCTACCGTGCATTGATGGCGCGTCATAACCGCCTGAAGGGAACACCTTCTGATGTGGCACCGATTCTCTGGCAGTACGGAGCACTTGCCCGTCTGAAAAAAGGCGAGACCATAGACAAGCTTTTATATGGTGGATATTCTACTATTTCACTGGGTTATGCAGGACTTTGCGAATGTACCAGATATATGACTGGAAAAACCACATACCGACCCGGCAGCAACACCATTTGCCTTAAAGGTAATGCAACGGTTAAATGATGCCTGCAAGGAGTGGAAAGAGAAAGAAAATATTGATTTCTCCGTATATGGAACACCGCTTGAGTCTACCACTTATAAATTCGCAAAATGTTTACAGAAACGTTTCGGAGTTATTCCGGGTGTTACCGATAAGAATTACATTACCAACAGCTATCATGTGCAATGTAACCGAAAATATCGATGCATTTACCAAACTGAAATTCGAATCCCAGTTCCAGGCACTTTCACCGGGTGGAGCAATCAGCTATGTGGAAGTTCCGAATATGCAGGATAATCTGGATGCTGTTTTTATCTGTAATGAAATTCATCTATGAGAATATCATGTATGCAGAGTTAAATACCAAGAGCGATTACTGCCAGGTATGTGGCTATGATGGTGAGATTCAGATTGTAAAAGATGATGATGGAAAATTAGTATGGGAGTGCCCGCATTGCCACAACCGTGACCAGGATAAGATGAACGTGGCAAGACGTACCTGTGGTTATATTGGTTCCCAGTTCTGGAATCAGGGAAGAACCCAGGAAATCAAGGAGCGTGTACTTCACTTATAAAAAAGAAAGTGAAAAGAAAATGCATTATTCAGCGATTAAATATAATGATATTGCGAACGGCACCGGTGTAAGAACGGTGCTGTTTGTATCCGGCTGCCGGAACCACTGTAAAGAGTGTTTTCAACCGGAAACATGGGACTTTAAAAATGGAGAAGAATTTACAAAAAGAAGTAGAAGATGAAATTCTTGCATCTTTGGAATCTCCCTATATCAAGGGACTGACTCTTTTGGGAGGAGACCCTTTTGAACCGGAAAACCAGCATGCACTTCTTCCATTTATCAAGCGGGTGCGGACGGAACATCCGGAAAAAGACATATGGGCATATACCGGATATGTACTGGATAAGGATTTGGTACCGGAGGGAAGAAGATATACCGAGGATACGAAAGAATTATTATCCTTAATCGATGTGCTGGTGGATGGCCCTTATGTGGCAGAGCTATATGATATTACATTAAAATTCAAAGGTTCTTCCAATCAGCGTGTCATTGACTGCAGAAAATACAATGAAACAGGAGTCATTGAAGAACTGATGTAAACTGCGTGAAAGATAAAGTAGAATCCGGAAGGATTCTATTTTACTTTATAGCATTTTTATATTAAAATAGAAATGTAACGTGATTGTTTTAAGGAAAGATATAGGAGAAGAACATGGAAATTAGTAAAGAGCGTAAAGAAGAATTATTAGAGACCCATCTTTTTGAATTATGAAATGCCGGATGAACAGGAGCTTGCAAAGCTTACTTTAGAGGAGCTGGAATTTCTGATTCGTTCTGCAGAAGTACATCATAAGAAGAAAAAACCTTTGTGGCAGATAACTTTTTAAAGAAGATAGAAGTGTTTAACAAGATTCTGGCAGATAAAATAAAGGGATGCAAAGAGCTTTACTGCGCATGGGACAAGCATACCGGTTACCCGCGTGTTATGGGGGACGGAAGTGTATTAATCTTTTCAACGAAAGAATTTGCCCAAAAAAGGCAATAGAACATTATAAAGAGCAGAATGTAGAACTGGAATTAAAAGGAATCAGAGGAGACAAGCAGATGTTCTTCTGGGCAAACCTCCACTGGTGGGGTATGGAAGATCTGATACTGGATGTGGGAAGCTATTCCTGCAGATTAAAAAAGAGATGACTTGCTTCCACCACCGGATTTTTCCGAGCTTTCCAAAGCACAGATTCCGGTTGTAAATCCGGCTCTGATTCTTGCAATGGCAAGACACAGACAGATTTTATTTGAAGAAAAGAAAGATGAACAGTGGAAACGTGCGGAGCAGTTCTTATGTGACCGTATGTTAAAAGAGGTAGTCCGCGGGGAATTCTTATGTCCGGTAAAAAGTGGTAGAGGACCCGAAGGAAGAAAAAGGATGCAGACGGAAAAAAAAGGGAACAGCCCTTCAGTTTGCATTGTTACAGGATAGCAATGGAGCACAGTGGATGCCGGTGTATACAGACTGGCAGAGTTTCCAGAAGATTTATAATGTAAAGGAATGGAAGGGACAGAAAGTCAGTTTTGACCAGCTGATGAAGATTGCAGGAGAGCGAGATTTTGTAATCAATCCGGGCAGTATGGAACTTCGGGTAGAAGAGAACCGGAAGAAAATTATTATAGGTTATTTCAAACGCTATAAGAGGCAGGAAGCTGAGATGGCATCTGGCAATCTTGTTGAAAAGAAAACGGGTGTATTTGTTGGTGAGCCAATTGCAGAGGCGGATGAACTGAAACAGATACTCAGTGAATATATGAAGAAACAGAAGAATATCAAGAAAGCATATCTGGTAACGAAGATTGAACGTAAGGATGACATTAGTTATTTGCTGGTTGTAGAGTTTAAGGGTGAGAGAAAGAGCGTCTTTGAAGGAATTGCTGAAGCTGTAAAGCCGTCCCTTGGCTATATGCGTCTTGATATGCATGAAGCAGACGAAAAGGCAATGGAGCTGATTGGTGAGGTTGCACCATTTTATAAAAAAAAGACTTTTCTGGGATTGTAAATTGCAGGAGGAAATATGGAACAAAAAAGAATTAGATGGCAAAGTCTGGGAAGTAAGTGGATTCGTATTTGAAAATGAAGAACAGGCAAAATTGGCCAAAAAGGAAGTGGAAGGAATCCAGTACATACATGATAATATGAATATGGATAATCCAGAGATGGTACAGGAAATCTACCAGAGAATCATGGCTCAGGAATTGTTCCATACACCGATAGGATATGCCTATCTAAAAAGAATTGCAGGATTATCTGAAAGGACTGCCGGGGTGGATGCATCCGAAAATACCAGGTATTCCGGTGAAAGATATGGGCTTAGACCTTGACCATGTAGCTGGCAAAGAAAAAATCTGGTGAGCACCAGAATGAAAAATGCTGATAAAAATTCAGAGGAACAACAGGAAACGAAATTACAGAAGCGCTGCCGCATCTTACTTTCTGTGAATATTGTGCTGGTTATCATTATTATTGCCATGTTTGCCATCAGCCTTACCAGTGGCAGTACCACAATCTTAAATTATGAGACGAAAATCATTAATAAATATGAAGAGTGGGAACAGGAACTGGATGAAAGAGAAGCGGCACTGGATGCTTTGGAAAAACAGAATTAAATCGCAGAAGAACAACAAATTTGACATATTTATCCGTTAAACTATAGAAAAAAAGAAGAGGGAAGCAAATATGGAAAAACGTAAAAAATTCTGGTGGTAGACGATGAAAGCCGTATGCGTAAGCTGGTGAGGGATTTCCTGGTAAAACAGAACTTTGAAGTGTTAGAGGCAGGAGACGGAGAAGAAGCCTTAGACGTATTTTATAAAAATAAAGATATTGCATTGATTATTCTGGATGTTATGATGCCGAAGATGAACGGCTGGGATGTATGCCGGGAAATCAGGGAAAGTTCCAAGACACCGATTATCATGCTGACAGCCAAGAGTGAAGAAAGTGATGAGCTTTTGGGATTTGAACTTGGTGTGGATGAATATATCAGTAAACCATTCAGCCCGGAAGATCCTGGTGGCAAGGGTAGAGGCAATTTTGCGGAGAACCGGCAATTATACGGAAGATGATGTGCTGGAAGTAGGTGGCATTGTAATGGACAAGGCTGCCCACATGGTAACAATTGACGGCAAAAATATTGATTTGAGCTATAAAGAATTTGAGCTTCTGGCATATTTCATGGAGAATAAGGGAATTGCTTTATCCGTGAGAAAATTCTGAATCATGTATGGAATTATGACTATTTCGGCGATGCCCGTACGATTGACACGCATGTGAAAAAAGCTGCGCAGCAAGCTGGGCGAAAAAAAGGGATTATATCAAGACAATCTGGGGTATGGGCTATAAGCTGGACATTGATGCACCGCAATAGAATGTGATAAGGTGGAAGATATATGGCAAAGAATAAGAAAAAACAGCATTCCATTACAACACAGATTACATTGACTATCGTTGGATTAGTGGCCGGCACGGTATTACTGTGCTGGCTTCTTAATGTTACCCTGCTGGAAGGCTATTATACCCGCTATAAACAGGAAGTGCTGGAAAATGGGTTTCAGCAGATTAATGCGGCCAGTGAACAGGGAATCTTAAATACATCAGATTATGATATAGATTTTGAAAAAAAAATCTGTTCCAATGGTAACCTGACGATTTTAATTATTACATCCGATGGTACAGTAGTGCGTTCTTCTACCAATGGTGTGGAAAATCTCAGGATGCAGTTTATGGAAATTATCATGGCAAGTGTGCAGAATGATGATATGCATCTTAATATGAAAGTACTGAAAGCAACCGACAATTATGTCATGGGAGAAAAAGAGGATACCAGACTGGAGTCGGATTATCTGATTCTCTGGGGAACTCTGGCAGATGGTAATCTTTTGCTGGCGAGAACTCCATTGGAAAGTATCAAGGAAAGTGCGCAGGTGTCTAATCGTCTGCTGATGGATGTAGGAGTTGTTGCGGTAATAGTGAGTGGTATTATCATTTTTTTTTTGTTACCCGCCGTATTACTAACCCAATTCTGCGGCTTACAGATATATCCAAGAAAATGGCAGAATTCGACTTTGATGCGAAGTATGAGGTCAAGGGAGATAATGAGATTGAACAGTTGGGCGAGCATAGTATGAATCAGCTATCGGAAATCTTAGAGCGGACCATATCGGAATTAAAGAGTGCCAATAATGAATTGAAGATAGATATCGAAAAGAAGGAACAGATTGACGAGATGAGAAAAAAGATTTCCTGTCAAATGTTTCACATGAGTTAAAGACACCGCTGGCACTGATTCAGGGTTATGCAGAAGGCTTACAGGAATGTGTGTGCAGGACGATCCGGAGAGCAGAAATTTCTATTGTGAGGTCATTACAGATGAAGCAGAGAAGATGAACCGCATGGTAAAGAAACTTCTTACTTTGAATCAGCTGGAATTTGGGAATGATGCTATTGTGATGGAACGGTTTGATATCACCGAACTGATACGTGGAGTAACTGCCAGTAATGCCATTATCTTAGAACAGAAGGAAGCTATTCTGGAATTTGACGAGCAGCCGCTTTTTGTATGGGCGGATGAATTTAAGATAGAAGAAGTTATAACCAATTATCTGAGCAATGCAATCAACCATTTTGGAAGGTGAAAACCGGATTAAAATTTCTTATAAATGTAAGCAGGATGTAGTAAGAGTCAGCGTGTTTAATACAGGAAAAGCCGATTCCGGAAGAAGACATTGATAATATCTGGATTAAATTCTATAAGGTAGATAAAGCAAGAACCAGAGCTTATGGAGGCAGCGGAATTGGTCTGTCCATTGTAAAAAGCAATTATGGATTCCATGCATCAGCAGTGCGGAGTCATTAACCATGAGGATGGTGTGGAATTCTGGATAGAATTAGACACCAGCAATCGCGATGATAACGAGGAAGAATGTGAAATAACTATTGCCTGAAAGCCGGAAAAAAATGCTAACATAGGAATAGATTGATAAGTTAAGGAGTGCCTATGAGGGACAGAAAGATAAAAACAACGGCATGTGTGCTGTTGGCTGCGTTATTATTAGGTGGATGCGGAGAGCAGCCGATTGAATTAACGGAGCAGGAAGAACAGACAATTGTAGATTATGCAGCACATGTAGTATCAAAGTATAATATAAAGCAGCAGGATGGAATTGTAAGACTATCGAAGAGTGAAGAGACAACAGAGACTGCAGATACCGAGGCTGTGGAACAGCCGGATTCCACTGAGCAGATGTCATCAGAAGGTGGAGATGCAACAGGAACTCCGGAGAATGCGGCATCGGACAACAGTGTGTCCTTAAACGATGCAGTAGCAATACCGGGTATTGATACGCAGTACACCGGTGCGGAATTTGCAACAGTTTATCAGCAGAATTCATCCTATATGGTAGAGCCGAATGCCGGAAATAAATACCTGGTTTTACATTTTCATTTAGAGAATGCTGGAACGGAAGCAGTAGCTTGTGATATGTTAAGCCGCAAGGTGTCATTCCGCGTGACGTTAAATGACAGCGTGGAAGCTGTTGCACAGGTCACAATTCTGTTAAATGACTTTGGAACATATCAGGGAACTATTGAAGCAGGAAGTGGTACAGATACGGTTTTTACTTTTGAGGTGCCGGAAAGTACACCGGAAGATTTGAGTAAAATCTCTCTGGAAGTAGTCGAAAACACGGTACATAAGACCTGTAATCTATAAAATGGTAAAAATATCTAGAGAATTGTAAAAAACGGTGCATTTTTATGTGATATTATGTTATAATTCGAAATAGAAATATTCTAAGAAATGACCTTGGGAGGAAAAAACATAAATGGAGACAAATATTCTGTTAGAAAATGGTACGAACGAACTGGAAGTGCTGGAGTTTACTTTAGGGGATAATCATTACGGAATTAACGTAGCGAAGATTCGTGAGATTTTATCCTATCAGCCGGTAACCCCGGTACCAAATGCACATCCGAGTGTGGAAGGAATCTTTATGCCACGAGATACCATGCTGACGGTAATCAGCCTGAGAAGATGCCTTGGTATGCAGGATGAAGAAGGAAAAGGTTTGTTTATTATCACAAACTTTAATAAATTAAATATTGCATTCCATGTAGATCAGGTTATTGGAATTCATCGTGTCTCCTGGTCAGAGATTATCAAACCGGATGCAACAATTAATGTCCAGGACAAGGGTGTATCAACCGGAGTCATTAAACTGGATGGACAGTTGATTGTTATTCTTGACTTTGAAAAAAATTATTTCTGATATCAGCCCGGAAACAGGACTTAAGGTATCTGATGTAGAGCATCTGGAAAATCGTAACCGTAATGATTCCCCGATTATGATCGCAGAGGATTCCCCATTATTAAGTAAATTGATTACAGATTGTCTGAAGAAAGCAGGTTATACCAACCTGAATGTCAATACGAACGGACAGGAAGCATGGGACAAGCTTTGTGCTTATGAGAAAGCCGGCAATGTAAAAGATAAAGTACATTGTATTATTACAGATATCGAGATGCCATTGATGGACGGACACCGGTTAACAAAACTGGTAAAAGAGAACGATAACATGCATGATATTCCGGTAATCATTTTCTCTTCCCTGGTAAATGATGAAAATGAGAAGAAAAGGTGAATCACTCGGAGCAGACGCCCAATTGACTAAACCGGAGATTGGAAGTCTGGTACAGGCTATCGACAGACTGATTGACCAGACTGGAAAGTAAGGAAAGAACGCAGACAAAGGGGTGTGATGTTACATCACATCCCTTTCCTTTTACGCTGTCCGGCATCTGCTGGGAGATGTTGTGGCAGACCCTGTAAGCAGATATACAGGCAACTTGGATACATGGAGGTATAAATTTGAGTAAGAGTGAAGATTATCTGGACGATTTGCTGAATTCAGTTTCAGATGTTAACAGAAGAAATAATAAGAAGGATATCGAGAATCTGATTCAATCAATGAATGAAGAAGCTGCAAAGCCAAGAGAACGGGAGAAAAAAGCCGGTGGAAAAGAAGCACGAGGACTACTCCGGCACAGGATTCCAGCGTGAATTTGAACAGGAGCTGGCAACAGGAGCAGCAGATGATTTCCTGCAGGAATTCGAAATGGAATTAGACGAAGAGGCATCAAATCAGGCAGATATTGATGTCAATGAAGACAAGACATCCGATGTCGAGAAAGCTTCGAGTCAATCTCATCAGGAACCACAGATATGGCAACAGATGGGTCTGCAGCATCAGATATGATGGAAGATGTGAATGATATCATGGATGCGGTCCGGAAGAAGGTTGGAGATTCCGGAGAGGAAGAACACCCGGATACGTCGAAAACACCGGAAGATGATGCTTCCGGGGAAGAAGAGACGCTGGGCTTCTTTGATACGCTGGATGAAGATTCGGCGGCGGAGATACCGGAAGCATCAAAGACAGAATCTGAGGAAGAGGAACCGCTTTTTCAGAAGATGATGATGCCATTAATCTTATGGATATGTTATCCGGAGATGCTGACTTATCCGATATCGGCGATTTGCTGAAAGCAGATGAAAATGGAGAAGAATTAGAGCATTCAGAAGATGAGGACAGTGAGGTCCAGGATGAATTTGAACGCCTTGGAAGTATCGAAGAATTAAAGGATTTAAAGGAAGCAAAGGAAAAGAGAAAAAACAGGGATTCTTCAGTAAAATTATGTCCGCTTTATTTGGACCGGATGAAGAAGAGGATGATACAAAGATTGCAGAAGATGACAGCCTTGGCAGCATTTCATTCGAAAATAGAGAAATCTTAAAAAGAGATGGATGCAGACGAGGGAGCCGGTAAGAAGGGCAAGAAAGAGAAAAAAGAAAAGAAGGAAAAGGCGAAGAAGGAGAAGGCACCAAAGGTAAAAAGAAAGAGAAGCCTCCAAAAAGAAATAGACCGTACGCCGCCTCTTCCAAAGAAGCCGGTTATTCTGATTTTTATTATGGCACTTTCCATTCTTATTTTGATTTTGCTGGGAAGCTCCAATTTGCAGTATGGACAGGACATGCAGCAGGCAAAGGATGATTTTGCAAGCGGCTCCTATGTAACAGCATTCCAGACCATAGCTGGTTCTTCTGTAAAGGGAAAAGACGAGAATTTTCTATAAGAAGGCACAGGTGCTGGCTTCCATACAGAGAGAATAATATCAGTCTTATGAGAGCTTAAGCGGAATCAATGAAAACGAGATGGCTTTAGACGCACTGATTCGTGGATATGGCAGATGCGTAGATGGCGCAGACCTGGCTCAGGAATATGAGATAACAGACGAAATGGCAGGACTGAAGAATCAGATTTTGCAGCAGTTATCAGACCATTTTGGTGTATCGGAGGAAAAGGCAGCAGAATTGCATGCGATGACAAAGAGAACAGATTATACAAAGGCAATTCAGGGGATACTTGCAGCAGCAGGACTGGAATAGGGAGAACATTATGATAGCAATTATTGACTATGATGCAGGAAACTTAAAGAGTGTGGAAAAAGCATTAGCATATCTGGGTGAGGAAAGCGTAATTACAAGAGATTTTCATACCATTGAACAGGCAGATAAGGTGATTTTACCGGGCGTTGGTTCTTTTGGTGTGGCAATGGATAATCTGAAAACGCTATGAACTGGACAAGGTCATCCATGAAGTCTGTGAAAGAAAAGTGCCATTCCTTGAATCTGCCTCGGACTTCAGTTAATGTTTGAAGGAAGCGAAGAGTCAGAAGGAGTAGAGGGACTTGGGCTTTTAGAGGGAAAAATTGTGCGAATCCCGGATACTTATGGGCTGAAAATTCCGCATATCGGTTGGAATTCCCTGCATTTACAGAATAATGGAAGACTGTTTCAGAATGTGCCGATGGATGCCTATGTATATTTCGTGCATTCTTATTATTTACAGGCAAAGCATGAAGAAATTGTAAAAAGCAACTACGGAATATGGAGTCACTATTCATGCATCTGTGGAGCAGGACAACATCTTTGCCTGCCAGTTCCACCCGGAGAAGAGCAGCTCTGTTGGACTGAAGATACTTAAGAACTTTGCGTCATTACAGGGAGGTGTGAAATAATGTTTACAAAAAGAATCATTCCATGTCTCGATGTAAATCAGGGACGCGTGGTAAAAGGTGTTAATTTTGTTAACTTAAGAGATGCAGGTGATCCGGTAGAAATTGCGGCAGCATATGATAAAGCCGGAGCAGATGAAGTGGTATTTCTAGATATTACAGCATCTTCGGATAACCGTAATACAGTAGTAGATATGGTAAGACGTGTAGCGGAAAATGTATTTATTCCATTTACCGTAGGCGGAGGAATCCGCTGTGTAGAAGATTTTAAAGTGCTGCTTAGGGAAGGTGCGGACAAGATTTCCATTAATTCTTCTGCAATTAATACACCACAGTTAATCAGTGATGCGGCAGACAAATTCGGAAGTCAGTGTGTGGTTGTTGCTATTGATGCGAGAAGAAGAGAAGATGGCAGCGGCTGGAACATTTATAAAAATGGCGGAAGAATTGATGTAGGTATTGATGCGGTAGAATGGGCAATGAAAGTCGAGAAGCTTGGAGCCGGAGAAATTCTTTTGACCAGTATGGACTGTGATGGCACGAAAGCCGGTTTACGATTTGGAACTGACCAGACAGATTGCAGAAAATGTATCTATTCCGGTCATTGCTTCCGGTGGAGCCGGAACGAAAGAGCATTTCTATGAAGCTTTGACAGAAGGTAAAGCAGATGCAGCACTAGCAGCATCATTATTCCATTATAAAGAACTTGAAATTATGGACCTTAAGAATTATCTTGCAGGTCGCGGGGTATCAGTAAGGAGATAAAACTATGGCAATGATTACCAATGACTGGCTGGACAGTGTATCTGCCGAGTTTAAAAAGCCATATTACAGAGATTTATATGATTTTGTAAAAAAAGAATACAGCACCCATGTGGTATATCCACCGGCAGATGATATCTTTAATGCCTTGCACTTGACACCGCTTTCAGAAGTAAAGGTGCTGATTTTGGGACAGGATCCATACCATAATGAACATCAGGCACATGGTCTTAGTTTTTCCGTACTGCCGGATCAGAAAGAGATTCCACCATCTTTACAGAACATCTATAAAAGAACTACAGGATGACCTTGGCTGCTATATCCCTGACAATGGTTATCTGGAAAAATGGGCAAAGCAGGGTGTATTATTATTGAACACGGTTCTGACCGTCCGTGCACATCAGGCGAACTCCCATCAGGGCAAAGGATGGGAGCATTTTACGGATGCCATTATCCAGGCGGTCAATGCCCAGGATCGACCAGTTGTCTATATGCTGTGGGGCAGACCGGCACAGAGCAAAATTCCGATGCTTACCAATCCGAAGCATCTGATATTAAAAAGCACCTCATCCAAGCCCGCTTTCGGCATACCGTGGTTTCTTCGGATGCAAACATTTCTCACAGGCGAATGCATTTTTAGAAGAGCATGGAGTAGCACCGATAGACTGGCAGATTGAGAATTTGTAGGATGGATTTTAATGTTGACTTGATACCAATAATGTTGAATAACAAAAAGCATTGCAGGATTTAACAGGTTTCTATGTTAATTGGCATGGAATATCTGCAGTTCTTAGCACATATTTTTTCTTGATTACAAAATGTCTTTCCGTTTCTTTGACTGACTATCCGCACTGTCCGTCAAAGACGGATGTTACAAAAAGTTTATTAGTGGCACTTAGAATTTCGAAACATATTGTGTTTTGCCCGGCAACCGGTGCAAATTCACATCCATGTTCAGATTGCACCTCGCCGGCATCCTGTGCCGGCGTTGCCGGTTGCTATACGAAATTCTAAGTGCCCCTAATAAATTTTGTCAAACATCCGTCCTTTGACGAACCGTGCTGATAGTTTGTCAAACATTGAAAGACACTTTATATTGTAAAAAGAAAAATATGTGTTCTAGAACTGCGGTATTTTATGCCTGACATAGAAACCTGTTAAATCCTGTAATTTATGTTATCAAATATATTGGTATCCAGCCAACATAAAAAAATTATTCCTAAAATGAGGAGTGCCCCGACATCTTTCGGATGCCGAGGCTATTATGAAAAAAAATATATCTAAAAACATGAGTTTCTTTTGATGGTTCTATAGTATGCTATAAATATGACAAAACTATGAACAAACCATAAAAAACTTTGTGAAAAGTTACAATAGATGAAAAAAATCACATAAAAAGTTGTGAATTTTACACAATATTGCAATCCTGTGCCTAAAATGCTATAATAGCATTAACAATAGGCAGACGTGGGACAAGGATGTTACACATCAGATATCAAAGGAGTGATTATATGATAGGCATTTCAAATTATGATTCGAATTCAATTCACACATTGTTTTCCGGATTATCAAATGGAAACAGAACTTCAAACAGCGGTTTGTTAGGGATTAATATTGTTGATTATTCTGCAATTCGTACCGGTTCCTATTTTAAACTGATGAAGGCATATTATGGTGGAAATGATTCTGCCAGCAAGATTGTAGAGACAAACAAGAAGACTTCAACGTCTACTGCAAAGGATGATACTAAGACATTAGCAAAAATTGAAGATGCTGCGGAAGAGTTGAAAGGGTGCATCCGATGCTTTACTGGATAAGACCAAGAAGTCTGTATTTAACAAAGTAACAACAACCGATGCAAAGGGTAATACCACAACAGATTATGATAAAGACGCAATTTATAAGAAAGTAAGTGCTTTTTCGTAGACAGCTACAATAACCTGCTGAAGAAATCAGAAGATTCCAATACTAATGGAATTCTCAATGCAGTTTCTTCCATGGTTCGGACTACAGATTCCAATGAAAAGTTACTTTCTAAGGTTGGAATTACCGTTGGTACAGATAACAAACTCAGTATTGATGAGGATACCTTTAAGAAGGCAGATATGTCTTTGGTAAAATCTTTGTTCAATGGAAATGGTTCCTATGGATATCAGGTATCTGCAAAAGCATCTTTAGCAGATTATTATGCAGAACAGGGAAGCATCCAAGGGCAATACATATGGTAATACAGGTACATATACCTACAATTATAATACCGGAGAGATTTATAATACGACAACCTAAGTGACCGGTTAATAATTATGATTCGCATAATGACGGTGTAAATGTCAGGTATAAATAATATATGCAAATAGCAAGAAACGTGTGTTACAGGAAAGCAATTTTCGGTAAAGCAAAAAAGCAGGTGTTCCGATTGGAACACCTGCTTTCTATCTTAAAAAGCTATTTTTAGTTATCATTCTCGTCTTCTTCACTCATGGAGTAAACCTGACGTTTTCTTGCCATCTCATCACTTTCTAAGTATTCATCGTAAGTGGTAATCTTATCAATGAGTCCGCCATTTGGAAGAAGCTCCATAATGCGGTTGGCAGTGGTCTGTGTGAACTGGTGGTCACGGGAAGCGAAGAGTACAACACCGGAAATTTAATCAGACCGTTGTTTAATGCGGTAATGGACTCCATGTCTAAGTGGTCGGTAGGCTCATCTAAGATTAAGACATTGGAAGCCTGAATCATCATACGGGAGAGCAGTACACGCACTTTCTCTCCTCCGGAAAGGACTCTCATTTTTTCTTCATGCCGTCCTCACCGGCGAAAAGCATTCTGCCTAAGAAACCACGTACATAAGTAGCATCTTTGATCTCGGAATACTGGGTCAGCCAGTCTGTGATAACAAGGTCAGTATCAAAGATTTTCGGTATTGTCCTTCGGGAAATATGCCTGGGAAGTTGTCACACCCCATTTGTAAGTTCCTTCGTCCGGCTCCATTTCACCGGCAAGAATCTTAAAGAGGGTAGTCTTTGCAAGCTCGTTGCTTCCGACAAAAGCTACTTTATCATCATGTCCTAAGATAAAGGATACATTGTCTAATACTTTTACGCCATCGATAGTTTTGGAAAGCCCCTCTACGGTAAGAACCTCATTACCGATTTCACGCTTGGTCGGAAATCAATGTAAGGATATTTACGGCTGGAAGGTTTGATTTCATCCAGCTCGATTTTCTCAAGGGCACGTTTTCTGGAAGTTGCCTGTTTGGCTTTGGAAGCGTTTGCAGAGAAACGTGAAAATAAATTCCTGTAACTCTTTAATCTTTTCTTCCTTCTTCTTGTTGGCTTCTTTCATCTGTTTTACAAGACTGGCTGGATTCATACCAGAAATCATAGTTTCCGGCATAGAGCTGAATCTTTTGCATAATCGATATCTGCAATATTGGTACATACCTTATTTAAGAAGTAACGGTCATGGGAAACAACAATCACCGTATTCTCAAAATTGATGAGGAATTCTTCCAGCCAGGAGATTGCATCTAAGTCTAAGTGGTTGGTAGGCTCGTCTAAAAGAAGGATATCCGGATTTCCGAACAATGCCTGTGCAAGCAAGGACTTTAACCTTTAAGCACCGGAAGGTCACGCATAGTGGTGTAGTGGTCTTCTGTCATGCCAAGACCATTTAATAACATGGCAGCATCAGATTCTGCATTCCAGCCATCCATATCGGCAAATTCCGCCTCAAGTTCACTGGCACGGATACCATCTTCATCGGAAAAAATCCTCTTTTTTGCATAGATAGCATCCTTTTCCTTCATAATATCATAGAGACGTTTGTTTCCCATGATAACGGTATCTAAAACGGAGTACTCATCATATTTGAAGTGGTCCTGCTGCAGGAAGGAAAGACGTTGTCCCGGTGTAATAACCACATCGCCGCTGGTGGAGTCTAATTGTCCGGATAAAATCTTTAAGAAAGTAGATTTACCGGCACCATTGGCACCAATCAGACCGTAGCAGTTGCCTTCCGTGAATTTAATATTTACATCTTCAAACAAGGCTTTCTTCCCGATTCGTAAAGTTACATTGTTTGCACTTATCATAATCAAATCTCCTGACTCTTTGAATTTACGGTGCTTTCATGCTTATGCACCAATTCGTATCATACTAGAAAAACAGTGGAAAAGCAACTAAAACTTCTTATAGAAGAAATTCGTGATTGTTCTTCATTTCGTACAGTCCATAATCTTGATAATCGACAAATAAAATGCTAAAATGTGATTTTTTAGGTCGATAAGACATAAGTTTTTATATTTAAATAAGGAGGAATAAATAATGTCCAGAGCAAAACAATCAATGGACGGTAATACAGCAGCAGCTCATGTAGCTTATGCATACACAGACGTTGCAGCTATTTATCCTATTACCCCGTCCAGTCCAATGGCTGACTCCGTAGACCAGTGGTCCGCAGCAGGTCAGGAGAATATCTTTGGCAATCAGGTCAAAGTAGTAGAAATGGAATCCGAAGCAGGTGCTGCAGGTGCAGTTCACGGTTCCCTTGCTGCAGGTGCATTAACAACAACATTTACAGCATCCCAGGGTCTTTTATTAATGATCCCTAATATGTACAAAATCGCTGGTGAGCAACTCCCATGTGTATTTGATGTTTCTGCACGTACCGTTGCAACACAGTCTTTAAATATTTTCGGTGATCACAGTGACGTATATGCTTGTCGTCAGACAGGTTTCGCTATGTTATGTGAGACAAACCCACAGGAAGTTATGGACCTTAAGTCCGGTTGCTCATTTAGCTGCAATCGAAGGTAAAGTTCCATTCATCAACTTCTTCGATGGTTTCCGTACATCCCACGAAATCCAGAAGATTGAAAAATGGGATTATGCAGACCTAAAAGAAATGTGCAATATGGATGCAGTTGAAAACGCTTTCCGTGCACATGCTCTTAATCCAGAACACCCAGCTATGCGTGGATCTCACGAGAACGGAGACGTTTTCTTCCAGCATCGTGAAGCTTGTAATACAGCTTACAATGAATTACCAGCTATCGTTGAAAAATACATGGGCAAAATCAATGAAAAACTTGGTACAGATTATGACTTATTCAACTACTATGGAGCAGCAGATGCAGACCGTGTTATCGTAGCTATGGGTTCTGTAAATGACGTAGCAGAAGAAGTAATCGACTACTTAACAGCAGCAGGCGAGAAAGTCGGATTAGTTAAAGTTCGTTTATACCGTCCATGGGTATCTGCTTCCTTATTAAAAGTTTATTCCAAAGACTGCAAAGAAAGTTGCAGTACTTGACAGAACAAAAAAGAGCCAGGAGCATTAGGAGACCCATTATACTTAGACGTAGCTACAACATTACGTGAAGCAGGATTAAACGACGTTGTATTATGCGGCGGCCGTTACGGATTAGGATCTAAGGATACTCCTCCTTCATCTGTATTCGCTATCTATAAAGAACTGGAAAAAGATGCTCCAAAGAGCAGATTTACAGTAGGTATCGTAGATGACGTTACAAACTTAAGCTTACCAGAGGTTAAGCCAGCACCTATCACATCTGCAGAAGGAACTGTAGAGTGTAAGTTCTGGGGTCTTGGTGGAGACGGTACTGTAGGTGCTAACAAGAACTCTACTAAGATTATCGGTGACCACACAGATAAATACATCCAGGCATACTTCCAGTATGACTCTAAGAAGACCGGTGGTGTAACAATTTCTCACTTAAGATTCGGTGACAAGCCAATTAAGAGTCCATATTACATTCAATCAGGCTGACTTCGTAGCATGTCATAACCCAGCATATGTTACCAACAGGGTTGAAGATGGTACAGGATGTTAAGCCAGGCGGAGTATTCATGATCAACTGTCAGTGGACAGATGAAGAATTAGGACATCACTTAAACGCAGAAGCTAAGAAGTACATCTATGATAACAACATTCAGTTATATACAATCAACGCTATTGACAAAGCAATTGAAATTGGTATGGGTAAACGTACTAATACAATTCTTCAGTCTGCATTCTTCAAACTTGCTAACGTAATGCCAATCGACGAAGCTGTTGATTTCATGAAAGCAGCTGCTAAGAAATCTTACGGTAAAAAAGGTGATGCAGTCGTAGAGATGAACTACAAAGCAATCGATGCTGGTGTAGATGCTGTACATAAAGTAGAAGTTCCAGCTTCCTGGTCTAACCCAGAAGCAGATCCAGCTCCGAAGGAATTAACCGGACGTCCTGAGACTGTTAAGATGGTAAGAGACTTTAATGGAGCCAATCTCCAAGATGGACGGAGACAGCCTTCCGGTATCTGCATTTGCAAAGAATCCGGATGGACAGTTCGAACATGGTGCGGCAGCATATGAGAAACGTGGTACAGCTGTAACAGTTCCTACATGGGATGCTGCTAAATGTATCCAGTGTAACCAGTGTGCATTTGTATGTTCACATGCTACGATCCGTCCATTCATGTTAGACGAAGCAGAAGTAAAAAGCTGCTCCAGAGCAGACAAAAAACTTGCTGATACAAAACCAAAAGCAAGCGAATACAAATATACAATGAGCGTATCTCCATTAGACTGTATGGGATGTGGTGAGTGTATCACTGTATGTCCAGTAGGTGCTATCGAAATGGTTCCTCAGGAATCTCAGGCAGAAGAAGCAGCCAGTATTTGACTACTTAGTAGCAAACGTTGGCAAGAAACCTGGTATGCCAGCTGACAATACTGTAAAAGGTTCTCAGTTCAACCAGCCATTACTTGAGTTCTCCGGATCTTGTGCAGGATGTGCTGAGACATCTTACGCTCGTTTGATCACACAGTTATTTGGTGAGCATATGTATATTTCAATGCAACAGGATGTTCTTCTATCTGGGGTGGCCCGGCTGCTACATCACCATATACTGTAAATAAAGATTCCAAACAAAGGTCCGGCTTGGGCAAACTCCTTATTCGAGGATAACGCTGAGCATGGTTTAGGTATGCAGATCGGTCAGGAAGTATTACGTGATCAGGCCATCGCAAGCGCTGAGAAATGTGCTTCTTCTGATAAGGCAAGTGCAGAATTAAAGGCTGCATTTGACAAGTTCGAAGACAAAGAATGATACAAAAGCAAATACTCCTGCAACAGAAGCATTAGTTGCTAATTAGAGAAAAAGCTGCAGCAGCAGGATGCCCGGATGCTAAGGATGCATTAGATAAAAAGAATTACCTTGCTAAGAAGTCTGTATGGATCTTCGGTGGTGATGGATGGGCTTACGATAATCGGTTACGGCGGATTAGACCACGTACTTGCTTCTGGTGAGAACGTAAACGTAATGGTATTCGATACAGAGATGTATTCTAACACAGGTGGACAGGCTTCTAAGGCTTCCAACATCGGTGAAGTTTGCCAGTTCGCTGCAGCAGGTAAGGAAATCGGAAAGAAGAGCCTTTCTGAAATCGCTATGCAGTATGGTTACGTTTATGTAGCTCAGATTGCTCTTGGTGCAAATATGGCAAATGCTGTTAAGGTAATTGCTGAAGCAGAAGCATACAACGGACCTTCACTTATCATCGGATATGCTCCATGTGAGTTACACGGTGTTAAAAGGTGGAATGAACCACTGTCAGGATGAGATGAAGAAAGCAGTAGCTGCTGGTTACTGGAACCTCTTCTCCTTCAACCCAGCTCTGAAAGCTGAAGGAAAGAATCCATTCACATTGACATCTAAACCAGGTGATGGAACATTATCAGGAGTTCTTAAATAACGAGACACGTTACAGCAGATTAACACGTTCCTTCCCAGACAGAGCAGAAAAACTGTTCAAAGCATCTGAGGAAGCTGCAAAAGCCCGTTACGAACATCTGTTAAGATTAGTTGAGTTATACAAATAAGATTAGCTGATTGGACAGAAGAATCTGACGATTAGGTAAAATAAAAAGAGATGTAATTTACAGAAGTGTAAGTTACGTCTCTTTTTTACTTTATAAGAACGATATCAAATTAAAAATCCTGAAAACGACACAATTTTTGAGAGATTTTGTGGTACTTTTGGTTCATTTTTGATAGAAAGTATTGACTCATTGAAAAAAAGATAATATAATCTTCAAGACGAAAATTAGTCTGATTATTTCATTTGAAAAAAAATCAAATCTATATGCCAGAATATGACATAATTCTATACAAAAAATATATATACTTACATTCAACACAAAAGAAAAAATCACATGCATGAAAAGACAGGGAAGGTCATAATAAGGGCAGCAAAAGAATAACAGGGGGTGCAGTTTGTGGCAGATAAGGATTTCCGCAAGCTGAAACGCTGGGAGTTGATTGAAATTATAGAGGGACTCCAGAAGGATTTGCAGGAAACTACAGAAAGAAAATGACGGGAATAAGGACAAGAAAATAGAATTAGATGTGGCACTTCAAAGTATACGGGCGGAACAGGCTCACAGAGAGAAGAAGCAGCATCTTTTCAGTGCACTCGGAATACTGCTTGTGGTGGCAGCAATTTCAGTATTGATTGCAACAAGATTAGTACCGGTATTGCAGGTTTCGGGCAAGAGCATGGAACCGGCATTAGAGAATGGTGAACTGGTAGTAATAAAGAAAACCACAAAAATCAAACAGGGAGATATCATCGGCTTTTACTATCAGAGTAAGATTCTTGTAAAAAGGGTCATAGGAACTGCAGGTGATTACATAGATATAGACGAAGACGGCAATGTATATGTAAATGGTGAAAAATTAGATGAACCATATGCAATAAAGAAAGAAAGATTTAGGGGAATGTGATATTGATTTTCCTTATCAGGTGCCGGAAGGCAAATATTTTGTGATGGGAGACCATCGTTCAGTATCGGTTGACAGCCGGAGTTCAGCCATTGGGTGTGTGGCAGAAGATCAGATAATTGGAAAGGTGGCTTTTCGATTCTGGCCATTGAGTAAAATGGGATTCCTTAAATAGGGAGAGATAGGGATATGCAGGAAAATGTAAGAAAAACATGTAAAGAAAGCAGAAGAAAAGAGAAAAAAATCCGCAGAAGAACAAAAATTTTACTGGGGATATGTTGCGTTCTTGTGGCGGTGGGTGTAGTCTGGGGACTGATTCTTCCGGGACTTGCAGCAACAGGAAATAAGGAAACAGAGCAGACATCAGCCGGAGGCACGATTAGTGAGCGTATTAACAGAGCGTTTCACAGAAGAGTCCGGATGATGGGAAAAAAATGGACAGATTCTGTATGCAACCGTTAGTGCAACCAACTCAAATCCGGACAGATACAGAGCTGGTACCGGTTCGTATCCGGATTAGTGATTTGCCGGAAGGAGTTACATTGACCGGTTTTGAAGAAAGTGATGTTATGCAGGTTACTTATAAAGCGGTCAGTGAAACAACAGAAGAAACACTGGAAGTAAAACTGGTAGAAGAGGATGATGAGACTTACATAGAGTTTGAACCGCCTGCAGGTTCAACCGTTTCCTTCGACTTGCAGTTTAATTCCTTAAATGGAATTATGGAAAAAAGATTCCAAGGTAACATTGACACCGGAGATTCCGGATCGAGAAAGACAATGATGTGATTTCTGAACCGGCAGAATTGATCGGCATGGAACGAATCTCTGGCAGGATTTGAAAAAAACTGTCAGTAAGGAAATTATTCCGGTGAATGGAAAGATCAATAAGCTGGAAGGAACATTAGATTATAGAATCACTGCAAACAGTATGAATCCATGTGGCGTTGGTGATACGGGAGCAATCTGGACAGACCATGTAGGGGAGTTGAGCGATGTATTGACATTACCGGATGGAATCAGCTTTCCGGAAGGAACCAAGGTCAGTGAAGATGGTGTTTCCGTTGTGGATAGCAATGGAAATGTGATTTTCCAGTTTACTGATCTTCAGGGAGGAACCGTTACAAGCCTGACATTGGATGGAAAAACCGTTACATATAAGATTAGTGTGCCGAACCAGTATATGACAGATGGTGTGCCAACAAGAGAACAGGAGCATCTGAATGTAAGCGCAAGTCTGGATGTATCAAAATTAGTATTAACAGATAATTACATTACAGTAGCCGCAGAAAAAAAGTAAAAGAGGATGTAATTACAAAATCATGTTGATTTTGAATCTGTTCCTTATAAAAGAATATGATCACACAAAATTATCCGCAGATGTAAAGTCAAGACCGGAAATAAAAAGAGGACTTTAAAATTGTTAAGACGGCAGATAAGAAAGAAGTAATTGCCGGTGATACCATTAATTATACGATTACGGTAGAAAAATACTGGAAACAATCCGATTAAAGGAGAAGCTTCAGATGGAAGCGTTTATAAGGTGACAGATAAACTGCCGGAGCATCTGGTGCTGACTGCGGAGCAGATACAGGCAATCCGGAATCAGGGCGCGGAATATGACGAAGAAACCCGCACAATAAGCTGGGCACCGGGTACATTGAAAGCCGGTGAGAAAGCAGAATTTACATTTGCGGTTAATGTGAAGAGCCAGGAGGAACTGGCAAAATATCCAAACAATACCTCCATTCACAACAAAGCGTCCTATAAAGGCAAAGATTCAACCATTACCGTTATTTATAAGAAACCGGAGCTTACCATTGACAAGAGCAGTGATAAGAAAAATGTAAAAAATGGCGATTTGGTTACTTATACTGTAACTATCGAAAATAAAGAAGACTATCAAACCATTGAACAGATTTTAGAGGATACGCTGCCAAAGGGACTGGTGTTCCAATATATCATAGATAAGAATGGAAATCAGGGTAACCGAAAGTGCAACGGACTTCGTGGCAGAGTCATCCAATGCAGTAGGCGGCAGCCGCTATGTAGGACTTCAGGTGGATGGCAAGAAGCTGACATTTTCTTTGGGCAGACTGAATGCCAAAGAGAAAAAGTAACGATTAAATATGTATGTAAGGTAGACCTGAATGAATTGCCGGAAGCAGCGGATTATGACCTTGTAAATCATATCACCAGCAACTCATCCGGCGAAAGCACCGGAGAAACCATTGAAGTGGAAAATCCAATTACCGTAGATAAGAAGGTTAATGGCGGGGAAGGTGGAGAAACCTTTAAAGCAGAGGAATTATTTAAATACAGCATAACGATTACAAATGCTGATGGAGATGCCGCATATAAGAAAGGCGGACTGTCATTGACAGATGATATGCCATATCATGTCTTTCCTTCGGATGAATACAAGATTTATAAGGCAAAAGCAGGCAGGAACGTTAAATTCAGATATCCAAAGAATGATGAGGAAACTGGTAGAGGCTGGTATCAGCTGGAAAGAGTATGTAGAAAATACATCTGACTGGGGAACTTATTATACAAAGATAAATGGTGAATATGTGCAGATAAAGAGATACTGGATTGGCAAGAGCAATGGAATAAATATCAGTGCACATAAAGGAATCCGTTTAATCTGGAAGATTGGCACCATGTCACCGGGTGAAGTGATTGAAAAAGAATTCAATGCTTACATTTATATGGATGATAAAGAGAATGAACAGACGGGAACCTTTTACTTATACCAATAGTGCAACCGTAAACGGAATGAAGGATACAGTAACGGTAAAAAGGGGAGCCGGAAGGAAAAAAAGAAACTGGATCAGGCAGTGGATGTGCAGAAGAGTGTGTGGGCAATTCTGGATCAGTTCCATCAGTGGAAGACCAGCCAGTTAAAAGATAAGTCCATATTCTCTAAGAGTGTAAATGAAGGAAATTATCTCGGAAATTATGTGATTTACAATATTACAGTAACAAAAATACAGGAGAAGATCCGGTTCATATTGATACATTGGAAGATCATATGGCGGATGGTCTGGAATATGTTGGAATACGTCCGAGCCTGGGATATACGCTTCCGGTTCAGATTGAAAAGAGTTATAGTGAACCAATTAAGTCAAACGACTGGAACATGGCGCAGGTAACCAATATCGATGGCAGAAGTCTGGTAAGGGATGTTACCATTGCACTGACCAATGATGATAAGGAAAATCATATGGTTACCTTTTACGATTGGAGCCGAGGGCAAAGGTTATGATTTGCCGGCAGGAAAGAATCTTTCATTCTTTGTGATGTGCAAGGTAAGTAAAGACGTGGAATTAGATGTTCCAATTACCAATACCGTGGATTTATTGGTAGATAAGGATGTGGAATATCGTGAGAATCCGAATGACATTACAATGAGAGGAACCAGGGATGATTCCAGACAGAATAACGGCACATCGGAAGATAAAGGAATTGTAGGAGAAAAGCGTGTTATTTCGTCATCTGTAATGATAACACCAAAGGATGTAATTGTTCCGGGAATTACCAAGAAAGCAGTGTCCTATATACCATCTGGTAAAAATGTGGAAGATGCTGTTGAATTGGAAGAGAAGGACAATATACAGCCGAATGTAACGACAAAGTGGCTGTTGGAGTTACGCAACGATGGAACCATTCCAATTTGCGATTATACAATGAAAGATTCTGTTCAGTCTCCGTTCCATATATTGTCGAAAGAAGAGGCAATTAATAAAACCCTTCACCTGGGACTTGACAAAAAATGCTTTTGTACTGACCATTTATGATGAGGATGATAATGTACTTCATAAGTATGATTTGTCTGAAGAAGTATGGAAGCTGATACCGGATAATGCGACCCACGAGTTTTCACTGTATCTGGAGGGAAAAGAATATCAGATTCCTGCAGGTGGAAAAGCGGAGTTTACGGTATATACCAGAAATACAGTATATGAGAACAAGATTTATGAAAAAAATACTGCATATCTCCTGCCGGATGATCCGTTTGATGATAACAGTGTAAAAACGGGAGAACTGGTGACGGATGACAGTGGAAAATATATTGGAGTAAAAGCTTCTGATTGCGTTTATGCATTGGGTGATTATGGTTCATTCTCATGGAAAACGGTAGAGGAAACCGGTAATTCAGATAACCGGGGAAGCGGCTATCTTGGACTGGAAGGAAAAAATTACATTTATCTGGATGAAGATGGAAAAGATGTGATTTACACCAACAATATTGAAAATGTCAGCAATAACTCCTTTACACAGATGGTTATTGTAGACAGTATGCCACATATAAATGATACCGGAGTACTGAACCAGAAAGAAAAACGAGGAAGTGAATTCTCTGTTGCATATGCCGAAGGACTGGAACTCTGGGTAACTGAGGAGAGCGGCACAAAACGGCAGCTGGAAGAAGGCGTGGATTATTTTGTGGAATTTTCAAATCTGGTAAGCTTTACTGAAGCTGGATATGTCGGGTACTTCAACAGAACAGTGGCATTCCTTCTGGCAGTCAGATGATGTGTCCTTCCGTATAAAGATGGCAGATACCTTTGCATTAAAGAAGGGCTGTATTCTTACCGTGAAATATAATGGAGTAGTAGGAGAGAATGCAAACCCGGGTGAGACTGCATGGAACAGCTTCGCATACCAGTATACGGCAGAAGTAAACGGAAATGAAAAAACACTGCGGGCAGAGCCTCCGAAGGTCGGAGTAAAGATTTATAAGAAACCGGTAATTGAGAAAGACGTTCTGGATGCATATGGAAATGAACTTCCATATGATCAGATGAAAACCTTTACTTTTGTATTATATAAAGGTGACTCAACGGATGAAGCTGATTATATTACAGAATTTGCCGTATGCCAGGGTGGATCGGTTGCATTGAAGACCATTACAGACCAGAATGGTAATAAAGCGTTGGAAGATGGTCAGGTCTACACGGTGAAAGAAAAAAACTGGTAAATGGTTATGAGTTAGTTGGAATAGGTCAGAAGGGTACAGAATTAAGCAAAAGAAAATAAATATACCTTTACCTATTATGATAATCTTGATAGTATTTCGATTCAGGTTAAGAATCAGGAATACGGTTATGAACTTCCGGCAACGGGAGGAACAGGTACTACTGTTTATACTATAGGTGGTGCAGCAATTATGCTTATGTCATCCCTGTTGTATGGATACCGGATGAGACGGAAAAGAGAAAGGGGTGCAGGCATATAAAGCCCCCTTTTGAGGAAATCCGTTTCAGGTATCAAATATATTAAAAGGTCAAAGAAGGAGAAAGAAGATGAAAAAATTGAAAAAACTTTTGCAGCAATGGTTGCAATGGTTATGGCATTCGCAATGGGTGTTACTGTTTATGCAGCAGACATTACAATTACAAATGGCGCAGCAGGTTCTGAATATGCGGCATACAAATTACTGAATGCTACAGATGGTGGTGAAGGAAAATTTGCATACACATTAAATGATAAGTATGCAGCAGCATTGAAAGAAGTAACAGGAAAAACAGAAGATAAGGATGTAATTAATTACATTTCAGGATTAGATGCAGATGGTATTCGTGCATTTGCAGATGCAGTATTTGCAAAAAAATCAAGACATTAGAGCCGGAAGCAAAAACATCCGATGATAAATTTAGCGGTGTTGATCAGGGTTATTACCTGATTGCAGAAACAAAAACAGGTGATGAAGGTGATACCTATTCCCTTGTTATGTTAGACACAGCTGGAAATGACAGCGTAACTGTAACAACAAAGGAAGACAGACCGGAACTTGAAAAAGAAAGTAAAAGAGAAAAATGACTCTACCGGTGCAGAGAGTGACTGGCAGGATGCAGCAGATTATGATATCGGAGATAACGTACCATTCCAGTTAACCGGTACGGTAGATGCAAAATATGATAAATATGGAAGTTATTATTATGCATTCCATGATACCATGTCTGACGGACTTACTTTCAATGCAGATTCTGTAACTGTAACAGTGGACGGAACAGCAGTAACAACCGGCTATGAAGTAGTTACAGAAGATTTAGATGATGGCTGCACTTTTGAAGTTCGTTTTGCAGATTTAAAGAATATCAAAGCAGTAAAAGCTGGAAGTAAAGTAGTTGTAAATTACACCGCAAAACTGAATGAAAATGCAGTAATCGGTGAAGGTGGAAACACCAACGTATCCAAACTGGAATACAGCAACAATCCTTATGGGGATGGCACAGGTGTAACTCCAGAAGATAAAGTTATTGTATTTACATATAATTTAATTGCAAATAAGGTAGACGGTAACAATGCTCCTCTTGAGGGTGCAGGATTTACCCTTTACAAATTAGACAGCACTACAGGTGATTATGTTGCAGTTGGAAATGAGATTACAGGAGTAACAACCTTCTATTTCAAAGGTGTAGATGCAGGCCGGTATAAATTGGTTGAGACAACTGTTCCGGCAGGATATAATAAAGCAGATGATCTTGTATTTTCAGTAGAAGCAACCTATGATACAACATCAGATAATCCGGAATTAAAGACATTAGTAGTAAAAAGATGCTTCTGGAAAGGTTGTTTCAGAAGGAACAGAAGCAATCTTTACAGCAACTTTAAGAACAGGTGCTGTATCCACGGATGTACAGAACTTAAGTGGAACTGAACTTCCTGCAACCGGTGGTATCGGTACTAAGATTTTCTATACCGTAGGTGCAATTATCATGATTGTAGCAGCTGTATTGTTAATCACAAGAAGACGTACTGCAAAAAACTAGAATTTTAAGATGAACGGCGGTAATTCACCGGGAATTCCCGGTGAACCGCCGATTTATACACGAACGAGACTGGAAGAAAATTCCCGCTCGCTGGGACTTTGACAGCATTAGGGGAGAAATCTATGAAGAGGACATTAAAAAGAAATTATTTAAGAAAGATAAACTGAATGTAATGTTAGTGTTTGTTTTTATCATAGGTCTCTCCGTG
>VOFJ01001781.1_pt1 | contig 28033 bp, 43 predicted proteins | sample 5384081 | NCBI WGS metagenome assembly VOFJ01 (sample SAMN12384729, study PRJNA508395) | human gut metagenome | isolation source: healthy gut I | host: Homo sapiens | reverse complement strand
CCACCTATGCCACATGGTGGATCCGGCAATCCATCACACGCGCCATTGCAGATCAGGGGAGGACCATCCGCATCCCGGTGCACCTTGTGGAGAGCATCAACCGGGTCAAAAACGAGACGACGGGTGACCTGCTGCGGAAAAATGGCCGGGAGCCTACGGTGGAGGAGATCGCTGTGCGGCTGGATATGGAGCCTGCCCGGGTGCGGGAATTTTTGCAGCTGGCACAGGACCCCATCAGTCTGGAAACACCGGTGGGTGAAGAAGAGGACGCCCACCTTGAGGATTTTATTCAGGACGAGGATGCAGGCGTCCCGGTGGATGAAGCCGGGCGGCAGCTGCTGCGGCGGGAGCTGTTCAGCGTGCTCAAGAGCCTGACACCGAGGGAAGAGCGGGTGATCGCACTGCGCTTCGGGCTGGAGGATGGCCGGGCACGCACGCTGGAAGAGCTGGGGAAGGAGTTCAATGTGACGCGGGAGCGGGTGCGGCAGATCGAAGCCAAGGCCCTGCGCAAGCTGCGGCACCCCAGCCGTGCAAAGCGCCTGCGGGATTACTTGGATGAGTGAACGATTATAATTGCCGCCGCGTGTGCTCTGGCAATATTAGAGAAAACATTATTTTTTATATTTGCAGCTCAGAAAAGCCTGCGAGCTTTTCTGAGCTGCTTTTTCACGAAAAAAAGGCCGCAAGGGAAAACGGGCATATCCGACTGTAAAAGTAATACGCCAAAACACAAGAGCAAAGATAGACAAATTGCACAAGGGGATTATGAACAGGAACGTGCAAAATAAAAAAAATCAAGACCCTAAAACAGCAAAAACAACACGCTGCCGGGCGTGCGAAAATGAAAGAAAAAATAAATTTGTTTTGGCAAAAATCTGAAAAATGGCTTGACAGCAAGGCTTTTAGGGTGTATACTGCATTAGTATCACATAATGGACTAGTGCGCCAAAAAGAGGGGAATACGCAGGCGGCGGCTGGATGGGTCAAACCGAAAAGTTTGTGAAAAACGCCGAAACGTTCCCTTCGACGCGGGTCGAATTATGTGTGTCTGCTCAAATTTGACCCGTGTATACGACATCCCGTAGAGTATAAAAGTAAGGAGTTGGTTGATTTTATGGTGAAAGGCAAGCCCGTAAAGCTCGGCAAAACCGAGCGCATGAGCTTCTCCCACATCGACGAAGTCATCAGTATGCCGAACCTCATCGAGGTACAGAAGAACTCCTATCAGTGGTTCCTGGATGAGGGCCTGAAAGAGGTCTTCCACGACATCGGCACCATTGAGGACTACACCGGCAATCTGGCACTGAGCTTCGTGGACTTCCGTCTCGATAAAGAGCCCAAGTACAGCATCAAAGAGTGCAAAGAGCGCGATGTGACCTATGCAGCACCCCTGCGCGTCACCGCCCGTCTGCTGAACAAGGAAACCGGTGAAGTGAAGGAGCAGGAAATCTTCATGGGCGATTTTCCGCTGATGACCGATGCCGGCACCTTTGTGATCAACGGTGCAGAGCGTGCCATCGTCAGCCAGCTGGTGCGCTCTCCCGGCGTGTTCTACGGCGATGCCAAAGATAAGGTAGGCAACGACCTGTACAGCGCCCACCATGGCAACCCCAACCGCGGTGCATGGCTGGAGTACGAGACCGATGCTTCCGATGTGTTCTATGTGCGCATCGATAAGAACCGCAAGCTGCCTGTCACCGTGCTGTGCCGTGCACTGGGCCTGTCTTCCAACGAGGACATCCTGAACTACTTCGGCGAGGATGAGCGCATCCTTGCTACTCTGGAAAAGGATACCACCAAGAACACCGAGGAAGGCCTGCTGGAAGTCTACCGCAAGCTGCGCCCCGGTGAGCCTCCCACGGTGGAGTCTGCTACCAGCCAGCTCAATATGCTCTTCTTCGACCCCCGCCGCTATGATCTGTCCCGGTTCGGCCGTTATAAGATGAACAAGAAGCTGTCTCTGGCCCGCCGCATCACCGGTCAGGTGGCTGCTGAGAATGTGGTCGCTCCGCTCACCGGCGAGATCCTGATCGAGGCCGGTGCCAAGATCACCCGCGAGCTGGCTGAGAAGGCTGACAATGCCGGTGTGAATCTGGTCGTGCTGAAGCTCGACGATCCCATGAAGGAAGAGAGCCGGAAGATCAAGGTCATCACCAACGGCTGTGTGGATGCACAGGGCTTCTTCTCCTTCGACGTGAAGGAGTGCGGCATTAACGAGCGCTGCTCCTTCGATGAGATCAAGAAGATCCTCGACACCACCTCTGATGTGGAAGAGCAGAAGGAGATGCTGCGCCGCAACCACGACCAGCTGATCGGCCGCACCGTTACGGTCGCCGATATTCTGGCTTCCATCCACTACCTGAACGGTCTGGGCCACAATATTGGCACCACCGATGACATCGACCATCTGGGGAACCGCCGCCTGCGCTGTGTGCGGTGAGCTGCTGCAGAACCAGTTCCGCATCGGCTTCTCCCGGATGGAGCGGGTGATCCGCGAACGCATGACCCTGCAGGCGCAGGATATGGACGTCATCACGCCGCAGGCGCTCATCAACATCCGCCCGGTGGTGGCGGCCATCAAGGAATTCTTCGGCTCCTCCCAGCTGTCGCAGTTCATGGACCAAACCAATCCTCTCGCCGAATTGACCCACAAGCGCCGTCTTTCCGCCCTGGGCCCCGGCGGCCTCAATCGTGACCGTGCCGGATTTGAGGTCCGCGATGTGCATTACAGCCACTACGGCCGCATGTGCCCCATCGAGAACCCCTGAAGGTCCCAACATTGGTCTGATCTCCTATCTGGCATCCTACGCAAAGATCAACGAGTACGGCTTTATTGAAGCGCCGTACCGCAAATCAAAAAGATTGATAACGAGAGACTGGCGTGGTCGTCACCGACGAGGTGGTCTATATGCCCGCGGATGTGGAAGATGAATACATCGTGGCGCAGGCCAACGAGCCGCTGGATGAAAAACAAGCGTTTTGCCACGCCAAGGTTTCGTCCGCACGCCGCGATGAATTCCTGGAAATTGACCGCCGAGGCGGTCGATTACATGGACGTTTCTCCGCGCATGATGGTTGTATCCGTCGCCACGGCGATGATCCCCTTCCTGGAGAAACGACGACGCCAACCGTGCACTGATGGGCGCCAACATGCAGCGGCAGGCGGTACCGCTGCTCAAAACGGAATCGCCGATCGTGGGCACCGGTATGGAATATAAGGCGGGCGTTGACTCCGGCGTTACAGTGCTCGCAAAACGTGCCGGTACGGTAACGCACGTCAGCGCGAAAAAGATTGAGATTAAACCCGACGATCAGAAGAATGATCTGGATATCGACACCTATGACGTGATTAAATTCATGCGTTCTAACCAAGGCACCTGCATCAACCAAAGGCCGATTGTTGCCCGCGGCCAGCATGTGGAGGCGCACGAGGTGATCGCGGACGGTCCCGCCACCTCCAACGGTGGGATCAGCCTCGGCAAAAATGTGCTGATTGGCTTTATGACCTGGGAAGGCTACAACTACGAGGACGCCGTCCTGATCAATGAAAAGATTGTGCGCGACGATGTGTTCACTTCTATTCATATTGAGGAGTATGAAACGGAAGCGCGCGATACGAAGCTTGGGCCGGAGGAGATCACCCGCGATATTCCGAACGTCGGCGAGGATGCACTGAAGGATCTCGATGAATTCGGTGTGATTCGTGTAGGCGCTGAGGTGCACTCTGGCGATATCCTTGTTGGTAAAGTGACGCCGAAGGGCGAGACGGAGCTCACCGCTGAGGAGCGTTTGTTGCGCGCCATCTTTGGCGAGAAGGCGCGCGAGGTGCGCGATACTTCTCTGCGCGTGCCCCATGGCGAATACGGCATCGTTGTGGATGTGGAGGAATTTACCCGCGCCAATAGCGATGAGCTGAGCCCCGGCGTCAATAAGGTTGTGCGCTGCCACATTGCGCAGAAGAGGAAGATTTCCGTCGGCGATAAAATGGCCGGCCGCCACGGTAACAAGGGCGTTGTGTCCCGTATCCTGCCGCAGGAAGATATGCCCTTCCTGCCCGATGGCACGCCGCTCGATATCATCCTGAATCCCCTGGGCGTTCCATCCCGTATGAATATCGGCCAGGTGCTGGAAGTGCATCTTGGCTATGCGGCGAAAACCCTTGGCTGGAAGATTATGACCCCGGTGTTCGACGGCGCGCATGAGGCGGATATCCGCGATGCGCTGCGAGAAGCAGGCCTGCGTGAGGATGGCAAAACAATCCTTTATGACGGCCGCACAGGCCGCCAGTTTGACAACCCCATCACGGTCGGCGTGATGTACTTCTTAAAATTGCATCATCTGGTTGACGATAAGATTCATGCGCGTTCCACCGGCCCCTATTCTCTGGTAACGCAGCAGCCGCTCGGCGGTAAAGCGCAGTTTGGCGGCCAGCGCTTTGGCGAGATGGAGGTTTGGGCGCTCGAGGCTTATGGCGCCGCCTATACTTTACAGGAGATCCTAACGGTCAAGTCGGATGACGTAGTCGGCCGTGTGAAAACCTATGAGGCAATCGTCAAGGGCCAAAATGTGCCGAAGCCCGGCGTGCCGGAATCCTTCAAGGTGCTCATTAAAGAGCTGCAAAGCCTTGGCCTGGATGTGAAGGTGCTGGATAAGGAAGAAAATGAAATCGATCTCAAGCAGAATTTCGACGGCGACGAACCCAGCTTCAGCAATGCGGATGAAGAGGTATTCCGCGAGGTGAACGATATGGATACCGCCGAAGGCTTCAGCCTGGAGGGCGAGGGCATTGAACTGGAGAATATTGCCGGTGATGCCGCGGGCAGCGATGCTCCGGAAGAGGACCTCTTTGAAGAAGAGGAAGATGTCTTCGAGCCGGACGATATGCTCGACGATTACGACGACTAAACGGTTTTGACAGGAGCGGGGGTGCCGGCCGGAAAGGGCGGCAGGCATCTCCCAAGCAGGAAAAAAAGCCCTTTTTCAATTCGGTTTTACGCCCCACTTCCCGGCGTAGAACCAGAAAGAAAGGCATGTGATCGTTCTATGGAAAATATCACCTTTGAATCCATCAAAATCGGTCTGGCATCGCCCGAAAAGATCCGCGAATGGTCCTACGGTGAGGTCAAAAAGCCGGAAACAATCAACTACCGCACCCTGAAGCCTGAGCGCGACGGCCTGTTTTGCGAGCGTATCTTTGGCCCTACAAAGGACTGGGAATGCCACTGCGGAAAATATAAACGTATCCGTTATAAAGGAAAAATTTGCGAGCGCTGCGGCGTCGAGATTACAAAAAATAAGGTGCGCCGTGAGCGCATGGGCCATATTGAATTGGCAGCGCCGGTGTCACACATTTGGTATTTTAAGGGCATTCCGTCCCGGATGGGTCTGATGCTCGATATTTCTCCCCGTATTCTGGAGAAGATCCTCTATTTTGCGCTCTATATCGTGATTGATCCCGGCGATACGCCGTTGCAAAAAATGCAGACCCTGAGCGAAAAGGAATATGCGGATATGCGCGAGAAGTATGAGGATGAATTCCGTGCCGGCATGGGCGCGGAGGCAATCCAGGAGCTGCTCGCGGAAATCGATGTGGGAGCGCTCGCCAAGGAACTGCGCGAGGAGCTGGAAACAGCGACGGGCCAGAAGAAGGCACGCATCCTCAAGCGGCTGGAAGTGGTGGAGGCATTCCATCAATCCGGTAACCGGCCGGATTGGATGATTCTCAATGTGATCCCGGTTATCCCACCGGATATCCGCCCGATGGTGCAGCTGGAAGGCGGCCGCTTTGCAACCTCTGACTTAAACGATCTTTACCGCCGCGTGATTAACCGCAACAACCGCCTGAAAAGGCTTTTGGAACTGCATGCGCCCGACATCATTGTGCGCAATGAAAAGCGTATGCTTCAGGAGGCGGTGGACGCCCTGATCGACAACGGCCGCCGCGGCCGCCCTGTGACGGGCCCGAACAATCGCCCCCTGAAATCTCTCTCCGATATGCTCAAAGGTAAGCAGGGCCGCTTCCGTCAGAACCTGCTCGGAAAGCGCGTCGACTATTCCGGCCGTTCCGTAATCGTCGTCGGGCCGGAGCTCAAGCTCTATCAGTGCGGCCTGCCCAAGGAGATGGCGTTGGAGCTGTTTAAGCCTTTCGTTATGAAACGATTGGTAGAAACCAATAAGGCGAACAACATCAAATCTGCCCGTAAGATGGTCGAGCGTGCGAAAAACGAGGTGTGGGATGCGCTGGAGATCGTCATCAAGGATCATCCGGTCATGCTCAACCGCGCCCCTACGCTGCACAGGCTCGGTATCCAGGCGTTTGAGCCGGTTCTGGTGGAGGGCCGCGCGATCAAGCTGCATCCGCTGGTCTGCACCGCGTTCAACGCGGACTTCGACGGTGACCAGATGGCCGTCCACGTGCCGCTGTCCGCAGAGGCGCAGGCGGAGGCCCGTTTTCTGATGCTGGCGGCCAACAACCTGCTAAAGCCCTCCGATGGCAAGCCCGTCGCGGTGCCGACGCAGGATATGGTGCTCGGCTCTTACTACCTGACATTGGTAAAACCAGGCGAGCCGGGCGAGGGCAAGTGCTTCCGCGATGTCAGCGAAGCGATTATGGCCTATGACGCGGGCGCGATCGGCCTGCATTCTAAGATTAAAATCCGTATGACCCGCGAGGTCGAGGGCGAACTGCGTTCACAGCTTTATGAAACGACGCTGGGCCGCGTGATCTTTAACGATCCGATCCCGCAGGATCTGGGCTTTGTGGACCGTAGCGATCCGGAAAATGCCTTCAAGCTGGAGGTTGAGTTCCTGGTCAATAAAAAGATGCTCGGCAAGATTATCGACAAGTGCATCAAGGTGCACGGCACGGCAGTGACCGCCGAGATGCTTGACCGCATTAAGGCGCAGGGCTATAAATATTCCACACAGAGCGGCATCACTGTCGCGGTTTGCGACGCGACCATCCCGCCGAAGAAGGCGGAATTCCTCGCTGAGGCGGAGGAGAAGGTCGATAAGATCAACGCGAACTTCCAGCGCGGCTTTATCTCAAATGGGGAGCGCTCCCGCCATGTCATCAAGGTGTGGGAGGACTGCACGAAGAAGGTATCCTCTGAGCTGACCGCAAACCTTGACCACTATAACCCTATCTATATGATGGTCGATTCCGGCGCCCGTGGTTCCGATAGTCAGCTGCGGCAGCTTGCCGGTATGCGCGGCTTGATTGCCAACACGGCGGGCCGCACGATTGAGGTTCCCATTCGCGCGAACTACCGCGAGGGCCTTAACGTTCTCGAATACTTTATCTCCTCCCGCGGCGCTCGGAAAGGCTTGGCTGATACAGCGCTGCGTACGGCAGACTCCGGCTACCTGACCCGCCGTCTGGTCGACGTCTCGCAGGATGTGATCATCCGCGAAGAGGATTGCCACTGCACAGACGGCCTTGAAATCTATGATATCAAAGATGGCAACGATGATCGAGGGGGCCTCCGACCGCCTGACAGACGCGTTTGACCGGCCGCTTCCTGGTGGAGGATCTCATCGACGAAAAGACCGGCGAGCTTATCATGAGCAAGGATGTGATGATGAAGGAGTCCGATGCGGAGCGCATCGTTGCTTCCGGCGTGACAAAGATCAAAAAAATCCGTCCTTACTCACCTGTCAGTCCCAAGCATGGCGTGTGCATCAAGTGCTACGGCATGAACCTGGCCACCAGCAAGCCTGTGGGTCCGTGGGTGAGGCAGTCGGCATCATCGCCGCTCAGTCCATCGGTGAACCCGGCACGCAGCTGACGATGCGTACCTTCCACACCGGCGGCGTGGCGGGCGGCGACATCACGCAGGGTCTTCCGCGAGTCGAGGAGCTGTTTGAGGCCCGTCGGCCCAAGCACCTGGCGATCATCAGCCGAAATCGGCGGCGTTGTTTCCATGCGAGGAGGCCAAAAAGACGCAACATGCCTGTCGTCAACATCATCGTCACCGCGGACGACGGCGACAACCGCATCTATCCTCGGTGCCGCACACCGGCCTTCGCGTGAACGACGGCGACGTGATCGAAAAGGGCGACCATCTGCACCGAGGCGCGCTGTCCGCGCACCATATCCTGCGTATCCGCGGCGTACGTCCGCCGTTCACAACTACCTCATTCAGGAAGTTCTGCGCGTGTACCGTAGCAGGGTGTTGATATTAACGATAAGCATATCGAGGTCATCGTCCGCCAGATGATGCGCAAGGTGCGCGTCGAGGAGTCCGGCGATACGAACCTGCTCTCCGGCTCCATGGTGGACCTTCTCGAATACGAGGATGCCAACGAGGAGATCCGCGCGCGCAATGCTGCGGGCGAGGTCAACGCCGAGACCGGCGAGCCGCTGCAGGAAGCCATTGCCACGCAGCTGCTCATGGGTATCACGAAGGCCTCTCTTGCGACCGACAGCTGGATGTCCGCCGCGTCCTTCCAGGAGACCACAAAGGTCCTGACTGAAGCCGCCATCAAGGGTAAGGTCGACCACCTTGTTGGTCTGAAGGAGAACGTCATCATCGGTAAGCTCATCCCCGCCGGTGCAGGCCTGAACGCCTACCGCGAGTTTGCCGAGGAGATCGTTCCCGAGCCTGAGAAGCCCGAGGAAGAGCCGCACGAGCCGCGCATCATCACGAATGCCGTCGAAGTGTGAGTTAAGACCTCACGTATTGAATAGGTAAAAAGAGACGCGGAAAATTCCGCGTCTCTTTTTTGCCATTTTGGCGGAAAAAGGGAGAGTTTGACAGCCTCTTTTCAAAAGTTTGACGCGCCGGCGCGGAACGCACAAAAAAATTCGGGAAAAGCCCGTCGTTTCAGCGATTATTTTGTGTAGACAGCCATAAAAAACGCTTGACGGCTTGTGTGCCTCATGGTATAATTTCAACTTGCGTGGGTATGTCCCACGGAATTTGTCATACCGTCAGGAGGGACCTGCCGTGACGCCGGATCTGTCCACTTGCCGCAAGGTAGCGGGCATCAAGCAGACGATGCGTGCACTGCGGGAACACCGCGCGGAAAAGCTGTATATCGCCTGCGATGCAGATCCAGCCGTGCTTGCGCCGATCGAAGCGCTCGCACGCGAAGAGAACATCGAGATCGACGATCGCGCCACGATGGCGCAGCTTGGCCACAGCGCGGGCATCGCCGTTGGTGCGGCGGTGATCGCCGTTCTGAGAAATTAAGGTTTTTTCGGGATATTTTACCGATATCCTGTAAAAAATATATATCACATCATTTCAGGAAAGGAGAAACAAGAATGCCTACTTTTAACCAGTTGGTTCGCAAGGGCAGACAGCAGTCGACTTACAAGTCCAACTCCCCGGCTCTGCAGTATGGTCTTAACACGCTGAAGAACAAGGAGACCGACCTCGCCTCTCCCCAGAAGCGTGGCGTTTGCACCGCAGTTCGTACTGCGACCCCGAAGAAGCCGAACTCCGCTCTTCGTAAGATCGCCCGTGTCCGCCTCACCAATGGCTATGAGGTCACCGCTTACATCCCCGGCGTCGGTCATTCCCTGCAGGAGCACTCTGTGGTCATGATCCGCGGCGGCCGTGTGAAGGACCTCCCTGGCGTGCGTTACCACATCATCCGCGGCACTCTGGACACTCAGGGCGTCAACGCCGTATGCAGTCTCGCTCCAAGTACGGCGCCAAGCGTCCCAAGGCCGGCAAGAAGTAAGGCTGCGACCCACTGAAATGAGCTTTGCTCGAAAAAACCGCTTTGTTTGATATTATATTTTTTGTGTCATTCACCTCTTTGGCAGGGCGGAACACGATGGGGGAGAGCCCCATTTTCGAGTACCTATGAAATCATACTGTATAAGAAGGAGGGAAGCAAAGTGCCCAGAAGAGGAAACGTACCCAAGCGAGAGGTTCTGCCCGATCCGATTTACAACAGCGTCCTGGTGACCAAGCTCGTCAACAGCATCATGCTCGACGGCAAGAAGGGCGTGGCCCAGAAGGTGGTCTACAGCGCCTTTGACATCATCAAGGAGAAGACCGACAAGGACCGTGGAGGTTTTCACTGCCGGCCCTGGAGAACATCATGCCCTCCCTGGAGGTCAAGGCCCGCCGCGTAGGCGGCGCCACCTACCAGGTGCCGATCGAGGTGCGGCCTGAGCGTCGTCAGACCCTGGCCTGCGGTGGCTGACCGACTATTCCCGCAACCGCGGCGAGAAGACCATGAAGGAGCGCCTGGCCGGCGAACTCATGGACGCTGCCAACAACACCGGCAGACGCCGTCAAGAAGCGCGAGGAAATCCACAAGGCGGCCGAGTCCAACAAGGCGTTCGCCCATTACCGCTGGTAATCGGAGGAAAGAGAAGAATGGGTCGTAAAGTCTCGCTGGAGAATACCAGAAACATCGGCATCATGGCCCACATCGATGCGGGCAAGACGACGACGACCGAGCGTATCCTCTTCTACACCGGCGTGAACTATAAGATCGGTGAGACCCACGAGGGTACCGCCACCATGGACTGGATGGAGCAGGAGCAGGAGCGCGGCATCACCATTACGTCCGCCGCTACCACTTGCTTCTTGGAAGGGTTCCAAGGACCAGTTCCCCCAGACCCGTATCAACATCATCGACACCCCGGGCCACGTCGACTTCACGGTCGAGGTGGAGCGCAGCCTCCGCGTGCTCGACGGCTCTGTCACCGTCATGTGCGCCAAGGGCGGCGTGGAGCCGCAGAGCGAAACGGTTTGGCGCCAGGCCGATCACTACATGGTGCCCCGTATGATCTACGTCAATAAGATGGACATCATGGGCGCCGATTTCTATCACGTGCTCAACATGATCCATGAGCGGCTCAAGTGCAATGCCGTGCCCATCCAGCTGCCCATCGGCAGGAGGAGCCCTTCAAGGGCATCATCGACCTGGTGGACATGAACGCCGATATCTATTATGACGATGAGGGCAAGGATATGCGCGTTGAGGAGATCCCCGCCGACATGATGGACCTGGCCCAGGAGTACCGCACCAAGCTGGTGGACGCTGCGCCGATATCGACGACGAGATCATGGATGCTGGCCCTGGAGGGGCGAGGAGAGATTCCCATGAGACCGAGATCCGGGCCGCCCTGCGTAAGGGCACCATCGAGAACAAGCTTGTTCCTGTGACCTGCGGTACCTCTTACCGCAACAAGGGCGTGCAGAAGCTGCTGGATGCCATCGTGGACTTCATGCCCTCCCCGGTGGACATTCCTGCCATCAAGGGTGTGAACCCCGACACCGACGAGGAGGACGAGCGTCCCGCGTCCGACGACGCCCCCTTCTCCGCCCTGGCCTTTAAGATCGCCACCGATCCCTTCGTGGGCCGCCTGTGCTTCGTCCGTGTCTACTCCGGCCATCTGACTCACCGGTTCCGCCGTTCTCAACACCACCAAGCAGGTCCAGGAGCGCATCGGCCGTATCCTGCAGATGCACGCCAATCACCGCGAGGACATCGAGTCGGTTTACTCCGGCGATATCGCCGCCGCGGTCGGTCTGAAGAACACCACCACCGGCGACACCCTCTGCGACGAGAAGCACCCATCATTCTGGAGAGCATGGAGTTCCCCGAGCCTGTCATCCGCGTGGCCATCGAGCCCAAGACCAAGGCCGGCCAGGAGAAGATGGGCGTTGCTCTGACCAAGCTGGCCGAGGAGGACCCCACCTTCCGCACCTACACCGACGAGGAGACCGGCCAGACCATCATCGCCGGCATGGGCGAGCTCCACCTGGAGATCATCGTCGACCGCCTGCTGCGCGAGTACAAGGTGGAGGCCAACGTCGGCGCGCCTCAGGTGGCCTATAAGGAGACCATCAAGAAGACCGTGGACCAGGATACCAAGTATGCCCGTCAGTCCGGCGGCAAGGGCCAGTACGGTCATGTCAAGATCACCACGTGGAGCCCAACGAGTCCGGCAAGGGCTACGAGTTTATCAACGCAGTGGTGGGCGGCGCCGTTCCCAAGGAGTATATCCCGGCTGTGGACGCCGGTATCCAGGGGGCCATGCACTCCGGCGTGGTGGCCGGTTACCCCGTGGTGGATGTGAAGGTCACTCTGTACGACGGCTCCTATCATGAGGTAGACTCCTCCGAGATGGCGTTCAAGATCGCCGGCTCCATGGCCTTCAAGGAGGCCTGCCGGAAGGCCAATCCCGTGCTGCTGGAGCCCATCATGAAGGTGAGTGTCATTGTCCCCGATGAGTATCTGGGCGATGTGATCGGCGACCTGAACAGCCGCCGCGGCCAGATCCAGGTGGAGGCCCGTCCCGGCGCCCAGCAGATCGACGCGCTACGTGCCTTTGGCCGAGATGTTCGGCTACGCCACCGATCTGCGCTCCCGCACGCAGGGCCGCGGCCAGTACACGATGGAGCCCAGCCACTACGTGGAGATTCCCAAGTCCATCGCCGACAAGATCATCGCCGAAGCGCGCAACGGCGCAGAATGAATAAATTTTTCTTGAAAACGAAATGCCTTTTGCATTTTCCCGCCATTGGGGCCACATCCTGTAAATATATGCAGCAAGAATTTTCATGATTCCCCAGTAAGACAAATTTTGTCTGTATTTTGAGGAGGATTTTCAAATGGCAAAGCAGAAATTTGAAAGAACTAAGCCTCATGTCAACATCGGCACCATCGGCCATGTCGACCACGGCAAGACCACGCTGACCGCTGCTATCACCAAGTATCTGTCCCTGCAGGGCCAGGCTCAGTACGAGGCCTACGACTCCATCGACAAGGCCCCCGAGGAGCGGAGCGCGGCATTACCATCAACACCGCCCACGTTGAGTATGAGACCGAGAAGCGTCACTATGCTCACGTGGACTGCCCGGGCCACGCCGACTATATCAAGAACATGATTACCGGCGCTGCCCAGATGGACGGTGCCATCCTGGTCATCGCCGCTACCGACGGCCCCATGGCCCAGACTCGCGAGCACATCCTGCTGGCCCGTCAGGTGGGCGTGCCCGCCATCGTCGTCTTCCTGAACAAGTGCGATCAGGTGGACGATCCCGAGCTGCTGGAGCTGGTGGAGATGGAGGTCCGTGAGCCCCCTCCAAGTATGAGTTCCCCGGCGACGAGATCCCCATCATCAAGGGCTCCGCTCTGAACGCCCTGATTTCCGAGTCCAGCGATCCCGCCGCTCCCGAGTATGCCTGCATCAAGGAGCTGATGGATGCTGTTGACAGTATATCCCCACTCCCGACCGTAAGGCTGACCTGCCCTTCCTGATGCCCGTTGAGGACGTATTCACCATCTCCGGCCGTGGCACCGTCGCTACCGGCCGTGTTGAGCGTGGTCAGCTGCTGGAGCTGAGCGAGGAAGTCGAGATTGTTGGTCTGACCGACGAGAAGAAGAAGACCGTCATCACCGGCATCGAGATGTTCCGCAAGCTGCTGGATTACGCTGAGGCCGGCGATAACGTGGCACTCTGCTGCGCGGCATCGCCAAGACCGACATCGAGCGCGGCCAGGTTCTGTCCAAGCCCGGTTCCATTCATCCCCACACCAAGTTCACCGGTCAGGTCTACGTTCTGACCAAGGAAGAAGGTGGCCGTCATACTCCCTTCTTCAACAACTATCGTCCTCAGTTCTATTTCCGCACCACCGACGTTACCGGCGTTATCACTCTGCCGGAGGGCGTAGAGATGTGCATGCCTGGCGATAATGTTGAGATGGATGTTGAGCTGATCACCCCGATCGCCATCGAGCAGGGTCTGCGCTTCGCTATCCGCGAGGGCGGCCGTACCGTCGGCTCCGGCGTTGTCACCGAAGTTGCCGAGTAATTTCTCGCACCTTTCAGAAGGGCAAAGCGGAAGCTTTGCCCTTCTGTTTTTTTTTTCAAAGACCTTTGAACCCAGGAAAGGAGGAACCCTATGAGTACTGACACCACCATTGACACGGAAGCCTTGGGGGACAGTGTCCAAACCAGTTTGAATACCCTCTTCCACAGTGGGTGGGAGTCTGCCCTTCGGACCATTTTCTTTGCCATCCTGCTGTTGGTGCTCTGCCTGGTGGTGAAGGCCATCCTGCTGAAAATTTTGGATCGCGCTTGGATAGGCTGACCCATATCGAGCGGAGTCTGCATAGCTTCATTCGCTCCACGGCCAACATTTTGCTGTGGTTTGTGACTTTGATGGTGGTGGCCTCGTCCTTGGGGGATCAATGCCAGCTCCTTGTTGGCACTGGTGAGTATCCTAGGCCTGGCGGTTTCCTGGCGGTGAAGGACAGCTTGTCCAACCTGGCAGGGGGCTGACCATTTTGGGCACCAAACCCTTCAAGGTAGGGGACTATGTGCAGATTGATGACATTGAAGGTACGGTCCAGGACATTGGCCTGGTGTACACCAGCCTAACCACGTGGGATAACCGGCGTATCCTGGTGCCAAACAGCACTGTGGTGGATGCGGAGGTCACCAACTACACCACCGAACCTCTGCGCCGGGTGGATTTGACCATCACTGCCTCTTACGGCGCTTCGGTGGAGGAGGTGAAGGACGTTATCCAGGGGTATTGGCCCGGCACGATATAAGTCCTAAAGGACCCAGCCCCCTTTGCCCGTCTCTCCTCCTACGGGGACAATGCCCTGGGGTATGCCGTTCGGGCTTGGTGCCGTACCGAGGACTACTGGGACGTCTATTACGACTTGCTGGAAGAATTGAAGAGCGCCTTCGATGCGGCAGGGCTGTCCATTCCCTATCCTCAGATGGAAGTGACCCTCCGAAAGTGAAAAATGTGGGCGCAGATCCTTCCTCCCCATTTCATCCCTTCGTTCAGACAGGCGGCAACAAGATCCCCTCTCTGGTCTGTGAACACTGGAGAGAGGGGAGCCTTTTGTTTCTGCGCTGGAAACTTAGGAAGGGAAATGCACCCGGAGGAACGGGATCCGAAGGCGGGAGGTCAACCCTTGCCCCCTTACTGCTTCGCCGGATAGGCCAGCCCCTGCATAAACCCATCCCCTTGGTTGGAGTATACCTCGCCGCCGATGACTTGGTCCTGGTAGAGCAATAGGCTGGCCCAGATGTTTTCCTGGGAGGCCAGGAAAATTCTTGACCGCATAGGTGTAGCGCTGGATGGTCTTCCCGGCATACTGGGTGAGGTCGAACCCCTGGGATTCCTGGAGGGTGAGGTAGGCCTCATAGGGTCATCAAAGACATCCGGCAGGCGGATGTCCTCCTGGTTGGCGGCTTCCTCCCCCACCAGCCAGCCGCAGGATTCCAGATAGCCACGCGGTCGTCGTTGGTTTTGACGTTTTCTGGGTTGGCCTGGAGTTGGACCACGGCCTGGGCGGTTTGCACGTCCTGGATCAGGTCCAGGCCTGCCCCCACGGCGGCGATGGCCACCGCCGCCAGCGCGCCCGGCCACCAGCCGGCGGGGGGACGGAGTTTTTGGTAATGATAATCATGGATGGCGCCTCCTCAGCGCCGGCGGCCAGAGCAGGGGCCCGGCGGTAGAAATCTTCCCCTACCCTATGTTCTCCGGAGAGAAACTATGCTACAATAGGCCAAATAGACTGGAAAGGAAGGGGGGTTCGCCATGGAACGACTGGATAAGCCGCTGGCCGCTACAGGACGCTGGTCCCGGAAGGAAGCCAAGGCTCTGGTGAAGGCGGGGCGGGTACGGGTGGCCGGCGTGTGCCGCCCAGGCCGGAGGACAAGGTGACGCCAGGGACCCCCGTCACCGTGGACGGCCGCCTGGTGGAGACGGAGACCTTCACCTATCTCATGCCGCACAAGCCTGCCGGCGTGGTTTCCGCCACGGAGGACAGCCGGGACAAGACGGTGCTGGACCTGCCGCCCCCGACCTGCGCCGCCGGGGCCTTTTCCCCGTGGGGCGGCTGGACAAGGATACGGAAGGCCTGCTCTTACTCACCAACGACGGAGGGTTGGCCCATCGGCTCCTCCCCCGGCCCACCATGTGAACAAGGTGTACTATGTGGAGGTAGATGGACAGCTGGACCAGGAGGATCGGGCGGTGTTCCGGCGAGGCCTTGTCTTACGGGATGGAACGGTATGCCTGCCTGCGGTGGGAACTCACCGTGCTGGACCCGCCCAGCCAAGGGCTGATCACCTTGAGGAGGGAAAAATACCACCAGGTCAAACGGATGCTGGCGGCCCGGGGGAAAGCCGGTGACCTACCTCAAACGCCTCTCCATGGGTCCCATCACCTTGGATCCTGACCTGCCCCTGGGGGCTTGGCGCCCCTTGAACCGAGGGGGAACTGGGGCGCTGGGGTGCTGAAAGGGAAAGATTTCGGCATTTTCCACAAATGTTCACAAAAAGCTATTGAAATCGCTCGAAAGAACGGCTATAATAAAGACCATTCCACGACACCATGCGGGGGAATTCGAATTTTCACGTGTCGAAAGGGAGAGTGTCCCTCTGTTCAACGGATAGGAATATAGAATAAGGAGGAAATGGATATGTCCAGCAGAGTATTTCAAAGCATTGTACTCAGATGAAAGAGTGCACGGACCGGGTCATCGGCGTCATCGACGACCAGGGCACCGTGGTCTCCTGCAATCAGCTGACCTGGATTGGAGAGAAATGGGAGGGCGCTGTTGCCTCCGCCCTGAACACCAACGACGGCGCCGTGGTGATCTATGGGGATAAGACCTTTAAGCCCCTGGCCAGCCGCGCTCTCACTATGACTATGCCGCCTTTGTCCAGGGCGCGACGAGCAGGCCCGGCTCATCTGCTCCATGGTCACCGTGGCCCTGAACGGAGCCAAGTCCTATTACGAGGAGAAGCATGACAAGACGGCTTTCGTCAAGAGCATCATTTCGGATAACATCCTTCTGGGCGACATCTATGTCCGCGCCAAGGAACTCCACTTTGCCTCAGAGGCTCAGCGGGCGGTTTTCCTGGTGCGCCAGGTGGAGTCGGCGGACATTGCGGCGGTGGATGTGGTGCAGAACCTCTTCTCCGAGAAACCCCGATGATTTCGTCATCTCCATCAACGAGACCGACATTGCCGTCATCAAAACCCTCACCGGGGGGGCGACGGGAAGGAGATCTACCGCATCGCCAAGAGCATCGAGGATGCCCTGGCCCAGAACCTGAAGATCAAGGTCACCATCGGCATCGGCACGGTGGTCAGCCACATCCGGGAGCTGGCCCGGCCTACAAGGAGGCCCAGGTGGCCATCGACGTGGGCAAGGTCTTCGACACGGAAAAAGACCATCATCACCTACGAAAACTTGGGCATCGGCCGGCTGATCTACCAGCTGCCCACGGTGATGTGGGAGATGTTCCTCCAGGAGGTCTTTAAGAAGAACCCCATCGACGCTCTGGATCAGGAGACCCTCTTCACCATCAACAAGTTCTTTTTGAAAACAACCTCAACGTTTCCGAGACGGCCCGGAAGCTGTTTGTCCACCGGAACACCCTGGTGTACCGGCTGGAGAAGATCAAGAAGCTCACGGGGCTGGACCTGCGGGAGTTTGACGACGCCATCACCTTCAAGGTAGCCCTGATGGTCAAAAAGTACCTGGTGTCCAGAGGGATCGAATCTAAGGCGGAGAACCACCCCGTGGTTTTGCTGCGTTCTGGGAGGAAGGGCCGTGTGGCCGGGGAATTCAATTCCAGTGGGAATCGCGCTCTCCCGGCCATGTGTAGCGTCCATTTCCCTGGATGCGGCAAAACAGCGTGCAGGGGGCCCCTGCAGTGCGTGCCATGCCGGCGGTACAGCGGGATCCCTCTGGACAGATTACAACAGACAAAGGAGGGTTATTTTGATTCGACTGACTGATATCCATAAGGAGTATCAAAACGGCACCAAGGCCCTGAAAGGGGTCAGTTTGCAGATTGATGACGGGGAGTTCGTCTTCCTGGTGGGGCCCTCCGGCTCCGGGAAGTCCACCATCATCAAACTGATTACGGCGGAGATTGAGGCAACCCGAGGGAAGCTGATGGTCAATGGCTACAACCTTCGGGACATCAGCGAAAACAGATCCCCCTGATGCGCCGCACCATTGGCGTGGTGTTCCAGGACTTCCGCCTCATCGAGAAGAAAACCGTTTATGAGAACATCGGAGGTGGCCATGCGCGCCGTGGGTGCCACCACCCGGGAAATTCAGCGGCGTATCCCCTATGTATTGGATCTGGTGGGGGTTGATGGGCAAGGGGGCGGCTGCCCACCCAGCTCTCCGGCGGGGAGCAGCAGCGGTGGCCATTGCCCGGGCGCTGGTGAACAACCCCAACACCATCATCGCCGACGAGCCCACCGGCAACTTAGACCCTGCCCGGTCCTTGGGAAATCATGTCCCTTCTGGAGAAGATCAACGAGCTGGGCACCACCGTGGTGGTGGTGACCCACGAAAAGGACCTGGTGGACCGCTTCGGCAAACGCGTGGTGGCCATCGAGTGGGCGGATCATCAGTGACGCAAAGCAGGAGGGTATTACGGCAATGGGTGATAGACAAATTTGGTATTATATCAAAGAGGGTGTCCGGAGTATCTTTACCCATGGGCTCATGTCCTTTGCGGCGGTGTGTATGACGGTGGCCTGCCTGCTGATCATGGGGGGTCCTTCTCCCTCATCGCGGTCAACGCCGGGAACATCCTTCAGGATCTGGAGGATGAAAACTAGTTCCTGGCCTATGTGGACGAATCCCTCAGCCAAAACGAGGCCAGAGCCCTCCAGGATGAGATTGAAGCGATTCCCAATGTGTCCTCGGTGACCTTTGTGACCAAAGAGCAGGCCCTGCAGGACTTCATCGCCCAGCAGGAAACCGCAGAGCTCTTCGAAAACACCTCCGCCGAGACCCTGCGGGACCGTTACCGCATCCATGTCGAGGACATTGAGCAGCTGCAGGATACGGCAGACCAAGTGAAGCAAGTCAATGGCATCGCCGATGTGGAGGCCTCCTTTGGAGATTGCCGATGGCTTTGTGATGGTTCGGAATGGGCTACTGCCATTGCGGTGATCCTCATCGTCATGCTGGTGGTGATTTCGGTGTTCATCATCGCCAACACCATCAAGCTGGCCACCTTCAACCGGCGGGAGGAGATCGCCATTATGAAGATGTGCGGCGCCACCAACTGGTTTGTCCGGGCCCCTTCCTGGTGGAGGGGTGTGATCCTGGGCCTGGCCGGGGGCATCATTGCCTTCTTCTGCCAGTGGGGGGATCTATGGGCTCATCACCAGGGCCATGATGGAGAGCGGGATCTTTAGCATCATCACCACGGTGCCCTTCGGCAACATCTCCCATGTGGTGGTTGCTGGTGTTCCTGTTGGTTGGCTTTTGCCATCGGTGGCGGCGGTTCGGTGATGGCCATCCGGAAGTTCCTGAAAGTGTAAGCCCTGGGAAGCGAGGTGCAAGGCGTGAGCAAACAGAAGAAATCCTGGGACCCGTATCGCCGCCAGCGGCGCGTCATGGCGGTGATTGCGGTGGTCCTGTGTATTTCCCTCGTCCTTTCCCTGGTGGCTGGTCTGCTGGCCTACTGATGGGGCAGACGGACTAAGACAGTGAAAACCCGAGCAAGCGGCGGCTTCGGCCGCCGCTTTGTATTTCTCCGCGGGGCAGCCAGCCCGGGGCAGATAGGGAGGCTTTTTCTATGAAGGAGACAACGAAACGTCGCGTCCGGGGGCGCTCATTGCGCTGGTGTGCTTTTTGCTGGGCGGGCTGGTTACCTTAGGCGTGGTGTGGAAGGTGGTGGGCCAGGATGGGCGCACCCTCCTCCAGGCTTACCAGTTGATCCGGTCAGAGTTTGTGGGGGAGTATGACAGCCAAACCCACCTGGAAACCACCCTGGGAGACCATGGTGGACGCCTTAGGGGACCGGTGGTCCCACTACCTCACCCCGGAGGAGGCTCAGCAGGTCAAGGCCAACCGGGAAAACACCTACGTGGGCATTGGCATCACCGTAGGCCAGAATGTGGAGGACGGGCTGGAAATCCTCCGGGTGACGGAGGGTAGCCCGGCCCAGGAAGCGGGCCTCCAGGCAGGGGGAGATTATCCGTGGGGGTGGATGGTCAGGCCATCACATCCGACAACCGGGAGACCATGCTCTCCGCCATCCAGGGGAGGAAGGGGACCACCGTTTCCCTGGAAGTGGGAGGGGACGGACGGGGCCCGGCGCACCGTGGAGGTCACCCGCCAGGAGATCCACGGGGTTACCGCCACCTGGACCATGACGGAAAACCAGGTGGGCCTGGTGACCATCCTGAACTTCTACGCTGGCACCGCCGACCTGGTAAAGCAGGGGGTGGCGCGCTCCAGGAGGAGGGGGCCCAGGCCCTGGTATTTGACCTGCGGAACAACCCGGGGGGATACGTCACAGAGCTCACGGAGATTCTGGACTACCTTCTCCCAGAGGGGGAACATTTTCATCAGCCGGACCAGCGACGGGGAGGAAGTGACCTACACCTCCGATGCCAGCTGTGTGGATCTCCCCATGGCGGTGATGGTCAATGCCAACAGCTACAGCGCTGCGGGAGTTCTTTGCCGCTCAGCTCCGGGAATCTGTGGGCGCTCCGGTGGTCGGGGAGCAGACCAGCGGCAAGGGGTATTCCCAGATCCTCTTCGATTTTGCCCGACGGCAGCCATTGGCCTGTCTACGGCCCGGTACTATACCGGCAAGGGGTGTCTCTCATTGGCACAGGGCTTACGCCGGACACAGAGGTTACCCTCAGTGAGGGAGGACCAGCAGAGACTGCTGGCAGGGGAGCTTACCCCGGCAGAGGACGCGCAGTTTCAGGCCGCAGTGGCGGCGCTGGGCCTCTCGTAAGGCGGCCTGGCCCGGGGCCGGCGCTGGCTGTCCCACCACTTCCCCTTGACAGACCGGGAGAAACTTCCTATAATACTTAGGCGTATAACCGGGATTTTATATTTTTATATGTGTAGGGCGCCCGGGCCCGTTGGCAATTTCGTCACCAATCACATTTGAAAGGTGTGTCACTGAATATGGCAAAGGAATATCGACTCAGCGCGGGCGCCTGGAAGAACTCAAGGAAGAACTCAACTATCTCAAGACCGTCCGGGAGAAAGAGGTCGCCGACCAGATCAAGGAGGCCCGCTCCTTCGGCGATCTGAGCGAGAACAGTGAGTACGACGAGGCCAAAAACGAGCAGGGCAAGCTCTACTCCCGCATCGCAGAGCTGGACGAGATTTTGTCCAACTACACCATCATCGAGGAGCAGGAGACCGCCCGGGACATCGTCCACGTGGGCAACAACGTGGTGGTGAAAGACCTGGAGTTTGACGAGACCCTGACCTATCAAATCGTGGGCTCCCAGGAGGCCGATCCCATGAACGGCCGCATTTCAGAGGACTCCCCCTTCGGCAAGGCCCTGCTGGGTAAGAAGGCCGGATGAGGAAGTGGTGGTGGAAGCCCCGCCGGCAATCATCCACTATCAGCATCCTGGAGATCCAGAGATAATAGAGAAAAAGGAGCGGCAGAACATGGCAGAGAAGAACAAGAAGGACCAGACCGGGGAGTCAGGAGCAGGACCTGTCCCAAATCCTCCAGGTGCGCCGGGACAAGCTGGCCGCCCTCCAGGCGGCAGGGGAAGGACCCCTTCCAGCAGACCAAGTTTACGGTTTCCGCCCACGCCCAGAGATCAAAGACCACTTCGAGGAGATGGAGGGCCAGCCGTCACCATCGCTGGCCGCCTGATGTCCAAGCGGGGGATGGGCAAGGTAAGCTTCTGCGATCTGCAGGACAAGTCGGGCCGCATCCAGCTCTACGCCCGGAAGGACGAGATGGACGAGGCGGAGTACGACCTGCTTCAAGAAGTACGACATCGGTGACATCGTGGGGGTGGAAGGCGAGGTTTTCCGCACCCAGCGGGGAGAGATGAGCGTCCGGTGCAAGCAGGTCACCCTGCTCTCCAAGTCCCTGCTGCCCCTGCCGGAGAAGTTCCACGGCCTCCGGATCGGGAACTCCGCTACCGCCAGCGGTATGTGGATTTGATGGTGAACCCGGAGGTGAAGCCGCACCTTTGAAATCCGCTCCCAGCTGGTCAAGCTATCTGCGGGACTTTCCTGGACGGCCGGGGCTTTATGGAGGTGGAGACGCCGGTTCTGAACACCATCGCCGGCGGCGCCGCCGCCCGGCCCTTCATCACCCATCACAACACGCTGGACATCGATATGTACATGCGCATCGCCACGGAGCTGCACGCTGAAGCGGCTCATCGTGGGCGGCATGGAGCGTGTGTATGAGATCGGCCGCATTTTCCGCAACGAGGGTATGGACCCCAAGCACAACCCCGAGTTCACCTCTGTGGAGCTGTATCAGGCCTACGCCGACTTCAACGACATGATGGACCTGTTCGAGGAGCTGCTGTCCTCCGCCGCCCAGAAGATCCTGGGCACCTACGAGGTCACCTGGCAGGGGAGGCCATCAACCTGGCCCCCGGCTGGCCCCGGATGACCATGGCCGAGGCCGTCAAGGAGTACCTGGGGGTGGACTGTATGGCCATCAACAGACGACGCCGAGGCGGTGGCCGCTGCCAAGTCCATCGGCGTGGACATGGACGGGGTGGAGGCCACCTGGGGCCACGCCCTTTACGAGTGCTTTGACCAGAAGGTGGAGGGCCTGCTGATCCAGCCCACCTTCATCACCATGCACCCAGTGGATGTCAGCCCTCTGGCCAAGCGTTCCCCGCAGGATCCCCGGCTGACGGAGCGGTTCGAGCTGTTCATCTGCCACAGCGAGATGGGCAACGCCTTCTCCGAGCTGAATGACCCTATCGACCAGAAGCAGCGGTTCCAGAAGCAGGTGGAGCTGCGGGCCAAGGGCGACAGCGAGGCTGGCATGATGGACGAGGACTTTATCACCGCCCTGGAGTACGGCCTGCCCCCCACCGGCGGCCTTGGAATCGGCATCGACCGCTGCGTCATGCTCCTCACCGGGGCGGACTCCATCCGGGATGTGATCCTCTTCCCCACCATGAAGCCCCTGGACAACGAGGCTCCCAAGGCCAGCTGCCCCGGCACCAGCTGCCACGCCTGCAGCGCCGGTGGAGATCGACCTGTCCAAGGTGGAGATCGAACCCCTCTTCCAGGACATGGTGGACTTTGAGACCGTTATTCTCCAAGTCCGACTTCCGGGTGGTGAAGATCAAGGCCTGTGAAGCGGTGAAAAAGAGCAAAAGCTGCTGAAATTCACCCTGGACGACGGCAGCGGCACCGACCGGATCATCCTCAGCGGCATCCACGACTACTATGAGCCCGAGGGAGTTGGTGGGGAAGACGGCGGTGGCCATCACCAACCTGCCCCCCGGAAGATGATGGGCATTGACTCCTGCGCATGCTCATCTCCGCCATCCACCACGGAGGAGGGCCAGGAACGGCTGAACTTCCTCCTGCTGGATGACCGTATCCCCGCAGGGGCCAAGCTGTATTGATCGACCCACGCCCCCAAAGAGGGGAAGGGTACCACAGTAACATTTAGGGGCCAGCCTCCGCGAGAGTCTGGCCCTTTTTGCATGGCATGGAAGAAAGAGAAAAGGAGAGGACCGGTTTGGAACGAAAGACAGGCGTGGATTTTTTTGCGGATGTTCCTCATGTTTTTGGTGCCCATCCTCCAATTATTATTTTGGGCAACGGCGGGTGCTGGCCAACACCCGTGGATGTCCAGCCAGTACCTGGCGGGGTGGGGCGCTGGAGACAGTGGCCCTGTGCGCGGTGGACTGCTTTGCCCTCATCAGTGGCTATGTGGGGGAGCACTGCAAAGTTCCGCTGGTCCCGGGTGGGGAACCTGTGGCTGGGGATCGTCTTTTACACCCTCTTTGCTCACTGCCCTGTTCGCGGTCTGGATGCCGGAGGTGGTGTCAAGACGGACTTGGTTTGGGGCCATCTTCCCCATCACCAGCAATCAGTACTGGTTCATGACGGCGTATGTGGGGATGTTTTTCTTCATTCCCCTGATGAATCTGATGCTGGAGAAGGCGAGCAAACGGATGCTGACGGAGTTTTTGGTGGCGGTCCTGGTGGTGTTCTCTTTCCTGCCCTGTCTGTTTACCATCCTGCTGCAAGACTCCCCCTACGGCCTGCACCGGGGCTATAGCATGGTGTGGCTGATCATGCTGTACCTGGTGGGGGATATTTGAGAAAGTATGAGATTCCTCAGAAGCTCTCCCGAAAAAAGGCAGTGGTGGTGTTCTGCATCTCCACCCTCTTGGCCTGGCTGAGCAAGGTGGTGATCGAATGGGGTACCAACCGTATGTTGGGGTACCCGGCGGGGGCACCAGTTTTGTGTCCTACGTCTCCCCTTCATTGTGATCAACGCCGTGGCCCTGCTGTGCTTTTTTTTTTTGCGCGGACGGAGTTTCGAAGCAAGGCACTGCGAAAGGGGATCGCCGTGCTCTCCCCAGCGGCCCTGGGGGTGTATATCATCCATGTGCATCCCCTGGTGTGGAACTATGTGCTGCGGGACTGCCTGCCCCTTTTGCTGCGGCCTATCCCGTGTGGCGGATGCTCCTGTGGGCGGTGGCGCTGGCCTTTGGCATCTATCTGGTCTGCTCGCTGATTGATGTGGTGAGAATCCGGCTGTTCCAGGCCGTTGGCGTGCCGGCGCTGTGCCGGAAGCTGGACGGGTGGATCGCGGGAATCCACAGAGAAAGCCCCCTCCCGCCGGAGGAAAAGTAACGCGGCAGTCTGCCAAGGTTGTGCCTCCAGAAGAGGGTGGAAGCGCCTTTCCCCCTCCGGGGGCCCCGGGGAAGAAGAGCGCTGCGACCCTGTTGAATTTGTAACGCTTCCTCCAGCAAGGCCTTTCCCTTTTTAAGAGAAGGCATGAAAATCGGGAGGGGCGCGTGAAAATCGTTGACTTGAATATCCTGGAAGGGTATGCTATAGTTATCTTTGTATGAATCCACAGGAGAAGGTGGGGTGTCCTGGGGACGGGCTGCCGTGCAGGGCACCAGGTTCCCGGCTGACATTGCCCCACTTCCCCTCCAAGACAGCATACTGGCAGGGCTGCCTGCTGGTATGCACTGACAGAACCGGCCCAATCCCACCGGCCATTCAGGGGGTGGGCTATGGAGTGACCATGGAGACCATTACAAGTAGAACCAACCCCTGATTACCCACATCCGTAAGCTCACCGTCAGCCGAAAAAAACCCGGCGGAGCCAGGGCCTTATGGTGTGTGAGGGCCCCAAAAATGCTGGGCGAGGCCCTCCGGTGGGGGGGCAACGTTGGATACCATCCTATGGGAAGCTGGGGCCGCACCGGTGGAGGGGATTCCCCCTACGGTGCGGCAGGTGACCGTGCCGGGGGATCTGCTCCGGTCGGTGGCCCCCACCCAGACCCCCGCAAAGCAGGTCCTTTTCCTCTGCGCCCTGCCCGACCATGCCCTGCCGGCGAAGCTGTCCGGCAGCCGGTACCTGGTGCTGGACAACCTCCAGGATCCAGGAAATTTGGGAACCCTCTGGCGCACAGCCGACGCCTTTGGGGCGGATGGGCTGATCCTTCTCCCCGGCTGCGCCGACCCCTGGGGGCGGCCAAGACCCCTCCGGGCCACCATGGGCGCCTGCTTCCGCCTGCCGGTGTGGGAGGGGACTTTAGAGGAGCTGTTGCCCCGTCTGCAGGCGGCGGAGCTTCCGCTGTACGCCACCGCCCTGCGGGAGGATACGGAGGACATTCGCACCGTCTCCCTGCGCCGGGCGGCGGTGGTCATTGGCAGCGAGGGGCGGGGGTCCCCCCCGGTGCTGGCGGCCAGCGAAAAAGACCCTTCAGATCCCCATGGAGGACCGGTGCGAGTCCCTCAACGCCGCGGCCGCCGGTACGGTGGTGCTGTGGCAGATGGGATACGGCGCCTGACAAACAGAAAAGGAGAGGCGGCCATGAGCAACCTGCGCCATTGGCTGTGGCTGAGCACCCGGGGCCCTGCCCCGGGCATGTACGCAGCCCGTGTTCTGGAGCATTTCGGCACCCCGGAAGGGGCCTACTACGCTGACAGTGCCGCCTATGGGCAGATCCCCGGGATTCCGGGGACCGTGCGCCAGGCCTTAGAGGACAAAGACCTGACCCCAGCCGAGACCATCCTGGCCAAGTGCAAGGAACAGGGGGGGATCTGGATCCTCACGATGCAGGATGCGGCCTATCCCCAGCGGCTGCGGCAGTTGGAGAGCGCCCCCTGCGTCCTCTACGGCAAAGGTACCCCCCCCAGCTGGACCATCTGCCGGTGGTGGCCATTGTGGGGGCCCGGAAGGCCAGTCCCTACGGGGTGATGGCTGCCCGGCAGTTCGGTTTTGGCCTTGGCCCGCCAAGGCATCCTGGTGGTCAGTGGCACTGCGCTACGGTGGACGCCCGCCCTGAACGGCGCCCTCCGGGGCGGGGAGAGAGGTGTCGGTGCTGGGCAACGGCATCGACGTGACCTATCCCGCCGGCCACGAGGACCTGTATGCCGATGTGGCAGCGGCGGGGGCCCTCCTCAGTGAGTATCCCCGGGGACGCCGCCGGCAGGCGCCCATTTTCCGGTGCGCAACCGCCTCATTGCCGGGCTGAGCCTGGGGGTGCTGGTGGTGGAGGGCACGGAGACCAGCGGTGCCCTCATCACCGCCCGGTGGGCCCTGGAGGCAGGGCGGGACGTGTTCGCCGTGCCCGGGGGCATCGACCCCCTGAGCCGGGGCCCAACGGCCTGATCCGCCGGGGAGGCCAAGCTGGTCCAGGACGCCTGGGACATCGTGGAGGAATACCGGGCCCTGTTCGGATACACTCCAGGAAAGACCCCCTGGCGCCCCACAGCCGACCCGCTGACCCAGGGGATGCCGGAAACCTTCCGCCGGAGGGGTTCCGCCCCGGAGAAACGCCGCAGGAAGCCGGAGACCCCTTCGTCGGCCCCGAGCCCCTGCAGGAGGACGTTTCCCGCCAAAGCTGGTCATCGACCCCCCGCCAAGAAGAGGGGCGCTGACAGAAATCAGCTGGTGGTGCCAGGCGGGACGCAGGGGGAGAAGCGGCTGTCTGCGGAGGAGTTGGTGGAGCCGCGGGCATCCCCGCCCGGCGGGTGCTGTCCGCCTTGACCCTTCTCCAGATCCGCCAGTTGGTGGAAGAGGAGGGCCGCCGGTTTCTACCCCGGTGGAACTACAAGAAGAATCGTGACATCCGGCTCCGGCCGGATGAGACCATAGAGGGCCTTTGGCCCATCACACCTGCGCCGGAATGGCCGGCATGGGACAGAAATTCGGAGGGAAAACGTGGCAAAATCAAATCTGGTGATTGTAGAGTCACCAAAGCAAAAGACCATTGGAAAATATCTGGGGCCGGACTACCAGGGGTTGGCCTCTATGGGCCATGTGCGGACCTGCCCAAGAGCAAGATGGGGGGTGGACCTGGAGAGCGGGGACTTTACCCCAACTACCAGCCCATCCCCGGCAAGGAAGAGGTCATTGAAGAGCTGAAAGACGCGGCGGACCACAGCCAAAAGTCTACCTTGCCACCGACCCGGACCGGGAGGGAGAGGCCATCTCCTGGCACCTGAAGCAGCTGCTGGACCTGCCGGATGACAAGACCTACCGGGTTACCTTCAACGAGATCACCCAGCAAGGTGGTCACCGAGAGCATCGCCGCCCCCGGGACATCGACCAGAAGCTGGTGGACGCCCAGCAGGCCCGCCGGATCCTGGACCGGATCGTGGGCTATGAGCTGAGCCCGCTGCTGTGGAAGAAGATCCGCCGGGGCCTGTCCGCCGGCCGGGTGCAGTCCGTGGCCACCCGGCTGGTGGCCGAGCGGGAGGAGGAGATCCGGGCCTTCGTGCCGCAGGAATACTGGACCATGGATGCCCCTGGACCGGGATTGGCCCCCCAATCAGGCGGCTTTTCAAGGCCCAGTATACGGCCGGGACGGCAAGAAGATGGAGCTCCGCCCAGGAGGAAACCGAGGCCGGTCAAGGCCGGCAGCTGGAAAGCCCCTTCTCAGTGGGGGTGGTCAAGCGGCAGGACAAGTCCCGCAATCCCGCCCCCCCTTTATCACCTCTACGCTCCAGCAGGAGGCGAGCCGCAAGCTCAACATGACCCCCGCCGCACCATGGCGATCGCCCAGCAGCTCTACGAGGGCGTGGACGTCGCCGGGCGAGGGCACCGTGGG
>VOFJ01003082.1_pt1 | contig 28052 bp, 42 predicted proteins | sample 5384081 | NCBI WGS metagenome assembly VOFJ01 (sample SAMN12384729, study PRJNA508395) | human gut metagenome | isolation source: healthy gut I | host: Homo sapiens | reverse complement strand
AAAAGATGGAGAATGTAAAAGCTACTGCTGAAAGAATAAGTAAAGGGAAAAAGAGAAGGTTGAGGAACTCACTGTTTTGCCGGCCAACAAAGATGTTCCATTGAGTTATCTTGAAGCAGTAAAAGCAGGTTCTGGAAGAGAAAAGGACTCTCTTGCGTGATTAAAAATAAGGTTCCTGACGGTGTTAAATGATTTGTTTATTTTTTTATATCGGGGGCAAAAGTCAGTTTTGTCATGGCGGACTTGATCCGCCAACTCATACTATAGATTGAGTATAAGTCAAGTATGGGGTCCCGGGTCAAGCCCGGGATGACAGAACTGTCGCTCTGATAAGGAAAAAATAGAGACTCACATCTGACAAATAGTGAATCATATTATAAAATCAAAATAGTTTCTAGAAGAAACTCCTATCTTTATGGCCGTTCAAAACCGGACCACTTTGGACGAAAAATGATATTGAAACAGATGAGATATAAGATAGGAATAGTTTTTTTTTCATTTACCTTTTCGTTGCCTGTTCTTCAACTGAGCGAAAAGAGGCTGTAACTGTCGGGGAACTTTTCCGGCAGGCTGCTTTCTATGGGGAAAGGTTACAGTATATTCCAGCCTTGATACTTATCAAGAGGCTATCAGGCTGGCCGAAAAGGATAAAGACAGCCTTGCTCTTTCTCATGGTTATCTGAAATGGGAAAAAATTTACCGGAATCAATCTCTAAAGCAAAAAGGCCCTGCAAAGCGAGAAAAAAAAAGCATTGTCTTATCTCGGAGGTGCAGGCGGTGATTCTCTTCGAACGGTGCTTTACCGGGAGATGGGGGATATTTATATGTTGTCCCGAATGCCGGACAGTGCCTTCTATTATTATCAAATGGGCGATTGCCGGATAAAGCAGGCAAAAAAGTATTGCAGCAGGGAGGAAAGTATAAGGAGTCGGAGGCTTTACTGAAAACTGAATTGGAACAAACAATTCCCCAAGAAGAAAAAAGCGGAACTCTTTTCTGGCTCTGGCCGATTTGCAAATAAACATGGGTAAATTGGAAGACGCTGAAACAAATTTAAGCCAGGTACCCTCTTCCCCCATCCGCATTTATATGCCGCTTTGTCCCGGATTGCCCAATGTCGCGGAGACAGTCTGCAAGCTGATTTTTTATCAAAAGAATTATCTCCATAACCTGTCCGTTTTGCGACGGCAGCAGGAAGACAATCAAATAACTCAACTTCTCTGGACTTCGGAGCAGAAAGAGGGGAGAGACGTCTCTCGAATGCTGAAAATACTCAAACAGGGCGGCTGTATCTCTGGAGCGCCCTGTTTATCCTTTGCGGTACAAGTCTCTTGGGTTATTCCCGTTACCGGAAGAAAAAGGCGGCCGTCTCCCTGTCGGAAACAGATTTCCGCTTTCGGAAATTTATCAGCGTTTCCACCGGAAAGAAGAATGGCGGCCGGGCACTAAAAGACTGGGAAGAGTTGTTGCAAGCCTTCAACCGGACCTACCCGGAGTTTCGCGAACGGCTGAAAAAGAAAAATACCGAAACTGAGTGAACAGGAATGGCGCATGTGCTGCCTTGATTAAAATGGATGTTCCCCCTTCTACAACGGCCATGTTGCTCTGTTGTACCAATCAGGCTATTTCGATGCGTCGTGTCCGTCTTTACCAGAAAATGACGGGTGAAAAAGGGAACACCGGAACTGTGTGACTCCTTTATTCGTGCTTTTTAAGCAGATGTGAAACCGTGAAGGAGACTGTTTCTTCTACTTTTGTCAGAAAAAAGCGTATGAAAAAAGATGTTATTAGGGCTCATGGCAGCCATGATGGTTTTAACCGGATGCGGATCGAAGCAGTCGGCCGGCGAATTATCGGAGATTAATTTGACGGCAAAAACGTTTTCTTCCGATAAGGTTGGAATAGCGGACGAAATAGAATCTATTGAGTATATTCCTTTGGAGTTGACCGATGAATCTCTGATTGCAAACGTATTGGATTTATGTGTTTCCGATGAGTATATCTTTATTTATTCTACCCGGCAGGAAAGCGTTTTACAGTTTGACCGGAAAGGAAAGTTTGTTCCGTCCTATCGCAAAGACAGGGAACGGTCCGGGAGAAAGTCGCACAGATTATATCGCTCACCATCGATGAAGAAAAACCGCCTTTTTGTGTTAACGAGTATTTTTCTACCTCGTTCTACTCTTTTTGACGGCGAATTTATTAAAAAGATAACGAGCCTGCGTCCTAACTCTTATCAGCTTTCCGTCGGAGCGAATACGATGGCCGAACTAGGCCGGATGTATGTCCCCTATGAATATTCCGGGAATGTTCAGCCTTGGAATTTTCAACTGGGCTACGGACGATACGATTGCATTTCGGCGGACGATTGGAAATGTGGGTTTAATGCCACTGGAAGAAGTCAGTTTAAAAAGGATGGATATATAATGGCAGCATAGATGGCTGGTTTTGCTATTCGGATGGGATAGATACCGTCTGGAATGTGAATGCAAAAGCAATTTCACCGGCATTTCTTATCAGGCATGGTTATTCTGCTGCCGATGAGGAAGAAATACGTTCTTCCTAAAACAGGAAATGCCGCTGTGGATGGTAAATTCAGTATTTTCAATATCTTTGAGACTCCCCGGTCTTATTTTGTCAAATGCTTTAAAAGGTTCCGACCAATCTAAATTCTTTTTGTACAGCCTGAATAAAGAAACCGGAGCCTTGTGTCGTGAGGCTTCTCTTATCGACGCAGACGAATTGTTCGGATATAACAGGGCTTTGACCGGCATCGGTATCCGTAATGAAACGGACGGGGGGACTTCCCATCTGGCCTTTCTTCTCTTTTCCGGCTAAAAAAACTGATGATACAATTCAATACGGCGGTAGAAATAGAATATCTCAAAGAGAAATATCCCGATCTCAGGAAACACCCTGTCCTGCAACAGATAACGGAAGATTCGAATCCGCTCGTTACTATTTATCATTTACGTTGAAAGGCTTAAAAGGTATCGGATGAAGCGTTTATAGATAAGCTTGTTACCCGGAAAAGTTCCTGACCGTTTTTGCTGCCGACAATTGTGAGCAGGCCTGTCGACAATTATGTGCAAGCCTGTCGATAATCGTCGGCAGGCCTGCGCATAATTATCGACAGCCGGCAGGATTGGATTGTTTTTTTCGAAAGCATACCGGTAAGAGGCTAAAAAGTTAACCGATTTTATTCATGTAATATTAGGAAGAAACCCGTATCTTTGTGGTTTCTAATTTAAAACCAAACAGCTTTGAACGAGAAAGATTTTGAAATAATGGCGCCTGTCGGTTCGTACGAATCACTGATGGCGGCTATCCAAGGGGGAGCCGACTCTATCTATTTCGGTATCGAAGGATTGAATATGCGTTCGCGCTCTTCCAATAATTTCACGACAGACGATTTGCGCAAGATTGTTTCTATCTGTAAGGAACACGGGATTAAAAGTTATCTGACCGTCAATACGGTTATTTATGGGGAAGACCTGCCTCTGATGCGCGAGATTATCGATGCGGCGAAGGAGGCGGAAGTCTCAGCGATCATTGCGGCCGATGTGGCAGCTATGAACTATGCCAACAGCATCGGACAGGAGGTGCATCTTTCTACCCAGTTGAATATTTCGAATGTGGAGGCGCTGAAGTTCTATGCCCGCTTTGCCGATGTGGTGGTGCTGGCCCGCGAGTTGAACCTGAAGCAGGTTTCTGAAATCTATCAGCAAATCGTTGAGCAACAGATTACCGGTCCGGGAGGCGAACTGATTCGTATCGAGATGTTTGCACATGGCGCTCTGTGTATGGCTGTCTCCGGCAAATGTTACCTGAGTTTGCATGAGATGAATGATGACCCTCTGCCAACCGCGGGGCCTGCATGCAGATTTGCCGCCGCGGCTATACGGTGAAGGATAAAGACAGCAATATCGAACTGGATATCGAAAACCAGTATATTATGTCGCCTAAAGACCTTAAGACAATTCATTTCATGAATAAGATGATGGATGCAGGTGTACGGGTATTCAAGATCGAAGGACGTGCCCGTGGACCCGAATATGTGCGTATCGTAACGGAGTGTTACAAGGAGGCGGTGAAGGCTTATTGCAACGGAAGTTATGATGAAGAGAAAATCGCTGTTTGGGACGAACGTCTGAAAAGTGTCTTTAACCGTGGTTTTTGGGATGGTTATTATCTGGGGCAGCGCCTGGGTGAATGGAGCAGCAAGTATGGTTCCGGTTCGACCAAAAAGAAAGTCTATGTGGCGAAAGGAATCAAATATTTCAGCGGTATCGGCGTGGCGGAGTTCGAAATGGAATCCGGTAACCTGAAAGTGGGTGATGAGATCCTGATTACCGGACCGACAACGGGTGCGGTTATGCAGACTATCGATGAAATACGTGTCGACCTCAAACCGGTGGAAGAGACTGTCAAAGGCGAACGCTTCTCCTTTAAAGTCTCCGATAAAGTACGTCCTTCGGACCGTCTTTATAAAATGGTATCTACGAACGATAAAGAACTGAAATAATGAAAGAGTATATTTTTAAACTGACAGACAAGGTCCGTGACTACGAATGCGACCTGCAAGGAGTGGTCAACAACTCCAATTATCAGCATTATATGGAACATACCCGTCATGAGTTCCTCGAGTCGCTGGGAGAGAATTTCGGTGCCATGCATGATAAGGGAGTGGACGGGTTTGTCTCTCATGTGGAGATCGATTACAAGACCTCTTTGAAGAGCGGCGACAGCTATATCTCTTGCCTCAATGTCTATAAAAAAGGCGTAAAGTTGGTCTTTGAACAGGATATCTACAGAGCCTCCGACGGTGCGCTGGCAACTAAGGGGAAAGTCGAATCGGTTGTCGTACAGGACGGCAAGCTGACCCGCGGCGAATATTTTGACGAAATGTTGAAAAGGATACAAGACAAACTATGACAGTATCATGACAGATAAACGGATTTACCAGATTGGCTTAACTATGATAAACGGGGTGGGAGATGTCCTGGCCCGTCAGCTTCTGCAAACCTTCGGCGACGCAGAGGCTGTCTTTGCGGAAAAGAGACAGACGTTGGAGAAGATTCCGGGTTTCGGCAGCCTTACCGCTGCTGCCGTCAAAAGCCCGGAAGTGCTTCTGCAAGCCGAGAAAGAGTTGACTTTTATTGAAAAGAACCAGATAAGCTGTTATTTCCTGACAGATGAGAGTTACCCCAAACGTTTGAAAGAGTGCTCCGACGCTCCTGTGCTACTTTATTTTAAAGGGAAGGCCGACTTGAATAATACACATATTGTCAGTATTGTCGGGACGCGCCACATAACAGAATATGGCAGGACAATGACGGAAGAGTTGATACATGCCTTGTCGGTCTCTTATCCGGATTTGCTGGTCGTGAGCGGACTGGCTTATGGCGTCGATATCTGTGCCCATCGGAGTGCGCTGAAGTATGGACTGCCGACTGTAGCAGTATTGGCTCATGGTCTGGACCGCATCTATCCTTCCTCACATCGCTCCGTAGCCGTTGAAATGTTGTCTCATGGCGGATTGTTGTCCGATTTTCCCAGCGGAACGGAACCGGATAAACCGAACTTTGTCCGGCGTAACAGGCTTGTTGCCGGATTAGCGGAGGCAACGGTTGTTATGGAATCGGCAGAAAAAAGGGGCTCGCTTATTACGGCTGACCTTGCTTTTTCCTATGGGCATGACGTCTATGCATTCCCCGGGCGGGTAAACGATTATTATTCCAAAGGATGCAACGCGCTAATCCGCCAGAATAAGGCGGGTTTGATAACATCGGCTTCCGATTTGGTGTCGGCACTTTGTTGGGACGTGAATAAAGCGCCTTCGCCTGCCCCCGTCCAGGCTGAATTGTTTTTTGAAGAAGACGACCGTGCCGGAACAGTCATAAAAACTTCTTCACGAAAAGGGAGAAATACATATCGACCAACTGGCAACGGAACTGAATCTGCCTGTCCGTGAACTGTCTTCCCTACTATTTGAACTGGAAATGAACGGACGGATTAAGACGCTGCCGGAAATATCTATAAATTGGTCTGACATGATTTGATTACGTCCTTTGAATAAAAACAACGGCTCGGGTATTTTGTTTTAGAGATGTAGATAGTTTCTTTTGTGTAAACAGGAAGTATCTTTATCTTTGTCAAAAGCATTTATTATGGAATTGCGAACAGCGAATGTAGTCAGATATATTATGCCTCTCCGGGAGGGAGGTTCGTTGCCGGCTTTGGCAGAAGCCGACGATGAATATAAATATGTCGTAAAGTTCCGGGAGCCGGTCATGGAACCAAGGCCCTGATAGCCGAATTGATTGGCGGTGAAATAGCGCGGGCATTGGGTTTTCGTGTGCCTGAACTGGTCTTTTTCTTAACCTCGATGAGGCCTTTGGTCGTACCGAAGGGGATGAGGAGATACAGGATTTATTGCAGGCAAGCCGTGGTTTGAACCTGGGATTGCATTTCCTGTCGGGTGCCCTGACATTTGACCCGGTAGTCAATAAGGTCGGAGAAAAACTCGCATCCCAAATAGTCTGGCTGGATGCCCTCCTGACGAATGTGGACCGTACGACCCGCAATACCAATATGCTGATGTGGCATAAGGAACTGTGGCTGATCGATCATGGCACTTCGCTTTATTTCCATTATTCATGGTCGAACTGGCGCAAACATGCTTTAAGCCCGTTTATCCAGATTAAAGACCATGCCCTGTTGCCGGAAGCCGGTAAGTTGGAGGAAACGGATGCCGAATTTAAACGTATTCTTACTCCGGATAAAATCCGTGAAATTGTTTCTCTGATTCCCGACGACTGGTTGCATTGGAGTGAAAGTCCCGGTAGGCCGCAGGAAATAAGAGACGTTTATATTGAGTTCCTGACAGAAAGGATTGCCCATTCCGAAACATTTATAAAAGAAGCACAAGATGCAAGGAAAGCACTTATATGAATATGCCGTTATCCGTTTTTGTTCCCCGGGTGGAACGGGAGGAGTTTATTAATGTGGGTCTTATCATGTTCTCTAAACGGGCCCGGTTTATAAAGGCGCGTTATCAGGTGTGGATGAAAAAGAAGCTCTGCCTGTTCTCTTCCGAATTGGATATGGATTCGCTGTATGCCGGTCTGAAAGTATTCGACCACATCTGCTCCGGCACTGCCGACGGTGGCCCGATAGCCTCTATGGATATTCCCGAGCGTTTCCGTTGGCTGACGGCAGTGCGTAGTTCTTCCATCCAGACTTCGCGTCCGCATCCCGGCTTTTCGACTGACCTGGAGGTTACGTTTGAAAAGTTGTTTGCGGAGTTGGTTCTGTAAACCGGCGAATACGTTTTCCCAGAGTAAAAAAGCTCTCTTTAATTGTTAATTTTAGCAGTTTTTGCCAGTATTGTATATAGTTTTATCTTAGCTAACACTTTTTGGCGAAAGATGCTTGGAGGCTTAACATATATTGTCTGTAAAAAGACTTGACAAACGCTTGCTACAGGTGTATCTTTGTACTGTGGTTTTTTCATAATAGTATTAGATTTAAGGTTAACAAAGTTTGATTAGGGCTTGTCGTGAGACAGGCTTTAATTGTTTTTACCCGGAATATTTCTGTTATATGAGTTTTATTGGTTACTTTTGTGAATAATCAGCAACCCAGTTGTTTATAAAATCGATTATAAATGATATCTATCTTTACTTATATATTTATTGCTATAGCAGGGATTATTCTTTTTAGTTTTTATTGCCGGCCTTCTTTTTTGCCGGATGGAAGAACTGCAACCAGTGAATGTTTTTATAATGCTTCACCCGAGAAGGTGTATAATGCACTCATCAATAATGCCGATTACGGTTATCGCAGTGATCTGGAAGAGATTGTTATTGTGGAAGAGAAAGACGGTATAGAAGTCTGGGATGAAATAGCGAAAAACGGCTCCGTTATCCGGTTCAGGACAGCCCGTAAAGTACCTCATTCCTTATATGAATTTGAAATTGTGAAAGGAAACGGATTCACCGGATACTGGAAAGGCGAACTGAAAGTAACCAGTACAGGAGGAACTCATTTTACATCGACGGAAATTATCCGGATGAAGAATCCTTTTCTGAAAGTCGCTTCCCGTCTTTTCTTTGATCTGGAAAAGTTTATGCATACTTATCAGAATGACCTGCGCGTGAAACTTAGTGAAGATATAGCCTGAAAAAAAGGGAGTCTTAATCGACTCCCAGGAATTTGAATGGTTTAGCTTCGACAAATTGGTTTGCTGTGTTGCCAGCATAGGTTTTACCGCTAACCAGGTCAAAGCATCTTCACCGGTGCCTTTTCTGAAAAATCCACATCTTGTAAATTTACCCAGAATACATTAGGCTGGATGGTCGATTCAAAGAAATAAACCTTGTTCTTTTTGGTCGGAAACGGTTCTCCATCTTGTCGATGAGATATTCGGTTCATTAGGTGTTGTGATACCTAATGGTACTGATGTATTACGGATTACACTGAATACACTGGCAACAGCCGTACGGGTATCCGCCACTTTCGGAATTGCATTAATATAGAATGAAGCCCTCACAAAACGGTTCGGCAGCCCGGTTAGTGCCAGGTAAGAAAGTCGTTCCACCAATAGTCTTCCAGTAATCATCGAAGGCCAGTTGCTGGTCGAAAACCGGAGAGTTAGTCATTACCTGGTATGACTTATCGTGGTGGATTTTCAATTCTCCGCCGATATATTCAAAGATAGCATTATCACCGTCGGCATCCGAAATGGAAAGATGTAATGTTGCCATACGGGTACCGTCAGGCATCATATCCGATACCACTTCGAAGGTACCTTTTTCAACATAAGAAACCGCTTCGTCGACCGTGGCGAAATTGTCCAGTATATATTGAACCCAGGCTGCAATGGACAGTCCCGGTTTTTGCCATCCCACTGCGGGTATTCCGACTCTGCCAGCCAAAGCAGGTTGGCGACCAGTCCTTTTCGTTCATCCCGTCCGTACTGCAAATATCGTAGGCGGAAGCAACTACACTTCCATATTTGGAAGTCCATTCAAGCGGATTCTTTCCTATTTCTCCATTACGCTTCATACCTCGCGGAAATATCCACAGGTTACTGCGGGTATCTTCTTTCCAGTCCATCGACCGGGCGGTCAGAACCGTATTGTCTTTTCCCTGATAAACAACCCGGGTGCAGGCTTCAGTGGAATTTAACTGGGCGCCCGCTGTAATTGTGGCTAGCACTATACCCCATTTCTGTATACGTCTCATAATCTTATCGTTTTACTTCATATATAAACGATGAAGAGGTTGTAATGTTTAAGTAATCTGACTCTTTTTACGCTGTAGAAGAGTGGATTTAAGGAATTGGTCAGAAATCGCTTATTCCGGTCAGTACCAGGAGTACCGGTAGATAATCTTTCAACCGGCTACGGAATAGTTTCAGTGCTTTCGAAATATGGAATTCTACTGTTTTGATACTGACTTCCAGTTCGGCTGCAATTTCCCCGGTTGGTTTTTGCTTTCATACCGGCTTTTAAAGAAGATCGCGCGGGTCTGTTCCGGCAGTTCGTTTAATGTTTTTCGGATGATCTCTTTGACTTCGACGGTGAAGAGGTCTGACGGGTCGCACGACTCCAGGGGACGAGATACGAAAATTCAGTTCCCGCTGCCGGTGATCATATAACTGGTCTTCCACATCTGTACGGATGACTTGGTGGCGTAAGTGGTTGAGTGACTTGTCTTTTTACAGTTGTTAATATGTATCCGGAATATTGGTGTCGGCTGGCAGTTCTTTTCTTTTTTCCCAGTATTGGATGATTGCCTCCATGTAAATATCCTCCGCGGCGGCCATATCCCTTACGTATGAATTGGCAAACAGAATGAACGGCTCTTTGAATTGACCGAAAGAGCGTTGAAAATAGTGAAGATTCCGTTTGTTGTTCTCCCATAACAGATGCAAAAGTAATAAAAAGTGCCTTCTGATGACGTTTGTGTAGTTAAAAGCATTACTTTTTGTAACTTGTAATTAGTTGAAAAGAAAAAGAATGGATAAGATTAGTTACGCACTTGGCTTAAGTATCGGGAATAATTTCCAGAACTCGGGCATTAATAATCTTCAGGTTGAGGATTTTGTAAAAGGGTTGAAAGATATTTTAGGTGGTCAGACCCCGGAAATCAGTTATGACGAAGCTAAGCAGGTGATCAACGATTACTTCATGAAGCTGCAAAAAGAAAAATTTGAAATAAATAAGAAAGCCGGAGAGGAATTCCTGAATATCAATAAGGGAAAAGCAGGTGTAGTTACCCTGCCCAGCGGATTGCAATATCAGGTACTTCAGAAAGGTGAAGGTCCTAAACCGACTGCTTCCGACAAAGTAAAATGCCATTATCATGGAACATTGATCAACGGAACGGTATTTGACAGTTCTGTACAGCGTGGTGAACCGGCTGTATTCGGTGTATCACAGGTAATCCCGGGATGGGTGGAGGCGCTGCAGTTGATGCCGGTAGGTTCTAAATGGAGACTGTTTATCCTGTCAGACCTGGCTTATGGCGAACATGGAGCAGGAGAAGCTATCATCGAACCGAACAGCGCATTGGTTTTTGACGTTGAATTGTTGGACATAGTAAAATAACATATAGAGAAAAATGAAAAAGATTAGTGTATTGGTTGCTACAGTGATTGTAGCTTTAGGCATTGCTGCCACTTCTTGTGATTCTAAGCCAAGTGCAAATTTGAAATCGGCAGTAGATAGCGCAAGTTATGCTATCGGTGTTTCTACCGGTGCCGGTTATAAAGAAAATTTGAAAACATTACCTGGCGGCGAAGCCAATATCGATGCACTGATCGCAGGTTTTGTTCAGGCTATTAAAGGTGATTCTACAAAGATGACTCCGAACAGGCTCAGACTTATCTGAACACTTACTTTGTAGAAGCTCAGGCTAAAGATGCTCAGAAGACTAAGGAAGAAGGCGAAAAAGTTCCTGGCTGAAAACAAGACTAAGGAAGGTGTTATCACAACAGAAAGCGGTTTGCAGTATAAAGTGGAAAAGAAGGTACAGGTGCAAAACCGGCAAAAGAAGATAAAGTAAAAGTACACTACACTGGTACACTGTTAGACGGTACTGAATTCGACAGTTCTGTTACTCGTGGCGAACCTGCTGAATTTAATGTTGACCGTGTAATTCCAGGATGGACTGAAATTCTGCAGATCATGCCGGTAGGTTCTAAATATGTGATCTGGGTTCCTTCTGAACTGGCTTATGGAGAACACGGAACTCGTGGTATCAAACCGAACAGCGTTCTGAAATTTGAAGTGGAATTATTGGATATCGTTAAAGACGATCAGAAAAAGTAATATCTCATTTTGTAGATAAAGAGGCGGGTAAATTATGCTAAAAGCATTATTTGCCCGCTTTTTTATTATTTATTTCATACTTTTTTCTTTTTCACAATGATATAGTATTGAAATTAATTATATACTTTTTGATATATAAATAAAAAAAGAGCGTATAATAAAGCGATAGTAGAAATGGAGAAAATAGACAAACTGGACCGGCAGATATTGAACATTATTTCAAAGAATGCCTAAGGATCCCTTTCAAGGATGTAGCTGAAGAATGCGGTGTTTCGCGTGCAGCCATCCATCAACGGGTACAACGCATGATTGATATGAATGTGATCGTTGGGTCAGGCTATCATATTAATCCGAAGATTTTGGGTTATAACACATGTACTTATATCGGTGTAAAACTGGAACGAGGTTCGATGTACAAAGACGTGGTTCCCGAATTCGAGAAGATACCGGAAGTGGTTGAATGTCATTTTACGACCGGACCGTATACGATGCTGATCAAGTTATATGCACGCGACAATGAACATTTGATGGAGTTGCTGAATACAAAGATTCAGGAGATACCGGGAGTTACTGCTACAGAGACTTTGATTTCTTTACGTCAAAGTGTTAAGCGTGAAATTCTATCTGTAACGTAAACGAATAAATTAGTTTAAAAATAATGGCCCGGCCTCTTGATGAGTTGCCGGGCTTTTTTATATCCAAGGCAATTACTACTTTTGTAGAGTTGAGTTATATGATCCCATGAAAAAATATATAGGACTGTTTGTTTTGCTATGCTGTTTTTCTTCGTGGCTTACTGCCGGAGAAAGTTACTGTTTTCGTGTCTATTTGAAAGATAAAGGCGATTCCGGCTTTACAGTGGAAGAACCGGAGGCTTTCCTGTCGAAAGAATCCATTCAGCGGCGTAAAAGGCGGGAACGCCGGTCACCGCTTCCGATCTTCCCATTGCGCATGCTTATCTGGATACATTGGTCGCTACCGGCGCTGAACCGGTGGTACAGAGTAAATGGCTTTCTACCGTAGTTGTGACCAGTAAAGACAGTACAGTTGTCGACCGTCTGAAAAACCTGACGATGGTCGACTCAGTAAATGGGTATGGAAAGGGCATGATGTGACTCCGGCCCAGGAAGATGATCAGGAGATCCGTCTTTCTCCCTCTGATGCTCCTTTGAAAGAGAAATACGGATATGCTGAAAAGGCAGATCAAAATGCTGAATGGAATCAAACTGCATGATGCCGGCTTTCGTGGGGAAGGGATGCGTGTGGCAGTGATAGATGCCGGCTTCCAGAATGTAGACCGTATCTGCGTTTTCGATTCCCTGCAATTGATCGGGACGCATAATGTGATTTATCCGGGCCGCAGTGTGTATGAAGCAGACGACCATGGGACAAAGGTTCTGTCTTTGTATGGCAGCCAATATGCCCGGGATCATGGTCGGGACAGCTCCCAAAAGCGTCTTATTTGCTTATAAAAAGCGAAGACAGCGATTCCGAGTACCCAATAGAAGAAGACTATTGGGCGGCGGCTGTTGAATATGCCGATAGTGTAGGAGTCGATGTGATCTCTCTTCATTAGGTTATTTCGCTTTTGATGCAGATGAATTATCTTACGATCAGTCCGCCCTGGACGGAAAGAGTTCTTTGATCAGCCAGGCGGCACATATCGCAGCACAAAAGGGATCCTGATGTTTTGCAGTGCCGGAAATGAAGGAAACGGCAGTTGGGGGGAAAATTACTTTCCCTTCCGATGCATCGGATATTCTGACGGTTGGGTCTATTACAGAAGATAAAAAAAGAAAAGTATTTTCAGTTCGGTAGGATTTACTGCCGATTACCGGTGAAACCGGATGTGGTGGCATTAGGGTCGGGTAGTTGTGTGATCGATCCACAAGGAAATGTACGTTATGCCAGCGGAACATCTTTTGCAACTCCTATACTGGCGGGATTGGGCGTCTGTCTGTGGCAGGCGTTGCTGGAGCTGAGTAATAAGGAAGTCATTGCTTTATTACAGCAGGTTTCCAGCCAGTTCAAACAGCCTGATGCTGAATTGGGGTATGGTATCCCGAATATATATAAAAGCCTATAAGAAAGGAATGCAGTATGCCAGCGACTGAACATTAATCCGGAATATATGGGCGAAGAACGCAGGAACTGTCTTTGCTGGAATTGAATAACCTGGTGCGCGGTGCAGTCAGTGAGGCTTTCCCCGGCACTTGCTGGGTTCGTGCGGAGATGAGTGATGTACGGACGAATGCTTCTTCCGGGCATTGCTATCTGGAGTTTATTGAAAAAATCCTATAACCGGGCAATTGGTTGCCAGGGCACGCGGCTCGATATGGGCTAAAACGTTCCGGATGCTGAAGCCTTACTTTGAGATGGAGACAGGGGCAGTTGTTTGCTTCCGGGCTGAAAGTACTGGTGAAAGTATCGGTCGAATTTCATGAACTGTATGGATACAGCCTGACGGTGTTGGATATCGATCCTGCTTATACATTGGGGGATATGCTGAGAAAGCGGATGGAGATTATCCGCCAGTTGAAGGAAGAGGGCGTATTTACATTGAATAAAAGAATTACCGTTCCCCGTCCTGCCTAAACGTATTGCTGTTATTACTTCCCCGACGGCTGCCGGGTATGAGGATTTCTTGAATCAGCTGGCAAATAATAAAGCGGGCTATCCGTTTTATCCGAAATTATTTCCCGCCCTGATGCAGGGGGAGAGAAACGGAAGAGTCTGTCATCGCGGCGCTGGACCGTATTTACCATCATATCGATTGTTTCGACGTGGTGGTCATTATCCGCGGCGGTGGTTCAACTTCTGATCTGAATAGTTTCGACTCCTATCTGCTGGCGGCAAATTGTGCCCAGTTCCCGTTGCCGGTGATAACTGGTATCGGTCATGAGCGCGATGATACCATTCTGGATATGGTGGCACATACGCGGATGAAAACGCCGACTGCCGTAGCCGAATTTCTGATCGGCCGTATGGATGCAGCGGCGGAAGAACTGGAAGACCTTCAGCAGGAGGTGAGCGAACTGGCAAGCACGATCTTATTGAAACAAAAAAACTTCCTGCAATTGCTGGGTGCACGTTTACCAGTGATTGTCACGAACAGGATCGAGCGTAACCGTTCTTTCCTGCAGATGGCAGGCAATAAACTTCCGGCTTCCGCTTCGGCTATGTTGCTCCGCCGTCGTTCAACGCTTGAAAGTCTGCAAATGCAGGTTGCAGAACCGTGCTGCTTCGCGCCTGGCGGAAGGCACGCGGTTTATTCAGTTGACGGAGCAGTTCATTAAAATGGCATCTCCCGATTATGTATTGAAGCGTGGTTATAGCTTGTCCCTGAAAGATGGTAAAATCATCAAACATGCAACCGATCTGAATCCCGGCGATGAACTGGTGACCCGGTTTGCGGATGGGGATGTGAAGAGTATCGTTAAAAACGCAAAGTGAATCAAAATACCGTTTGTATTTTGATTACTTTTGCAATAAGTTAATAATTGAAGGATATATTATGGCAATACCTGTGAATTTAGAGGATCTTCTACAAAAAAAAAAGTAGAATCTAACCGTATCGAGTTTAAAGAGGGTTGGAATCCTGATCGGATTTACAGAAGTATTTGTGCCTTTGCCAATGATTTTTGACAATATAGGAGGTGGTTATATCCTGATAGGTGTAGAAAAAAAAAATGGAGTTGCTAAACGTCCGGTTAAAGGTTTACCGGTTGAACAGTTAGATAAGATACAGAGGGAGATTCTTCAATTTAATAATTTAATGCAGCCGGTTTATTTTTCCTAAACTATTTATAGAAGAGGTGGATGGTGGATATATTGCTGTTGTTTGGGCAATGGCAGGCCAGGGACGTCCTTATAAATGTCCGGAATATATAACTCAAAAAAAATAAGATATATCAATATTATATTCGATATGGTTCAAATTCCATTATTGCGAAAGGTGAAATGGAAACGGAACTTATAAGTTTGTCTAATCAAACACCTTTTTGACGATCGTCCTAATCATAAAAGCAACTTTAGATGATCTTTCTTTTTTATTTTAATAAGAGATTATCTGGTGAAAGTAAAAGTAGATTGGCTTCGCGGCTGTCTGATTATACTTTAAAAGAGATATTGGACCGTATGGATCTTCTATCTGGGACTGCAGAACATTGGTATATAAAAAATTTGGCGTTAATGATGTTCTGTGATACTCCGGAAAAATTCTTTCCTTATACACAAATTGATATTGTTATTTTTCCAGAGGGAAAAGTTGTGAACCCAGATAACTTCATAGAAGTACCGGCTATAAAGGGACCTGTACCTTATATGATTACAACTGCACTTAATTATTTGCGGACTCATGTGATTAAAGAAAAAATTATAAAACTGAGGCAAAAGGAAGAAGCTGTCCGGTTTATTAATTATCCTTATCAGGCGCTGGAAGAAGCTGTGGTAAATGCACTTTTATCACCGGATTACCAGATACAAGAACCTGTTGAGATTACAATAGAGCCTAATCGCATTTCTATTTTGAGCTATTCTGGTCCTGACCGCTCAATTAGCATGGATGCCATCTTTAAAGCTGAAAATTTGCGTTCAAGAAGATATAAGAATCGGCGGTTAGGTGATTATCTTAAAGAACTGGAACTGACGGAGGGTAGAGGGACTGGTATTCCTACTATTCAAAAAGAACTGAGAGATAATGGTTCTACTCCCGCCATTTTGGAAACAGATGAGGGGCGCAGTTATTTTTTAATAGATATACCTTGTCATCCGGAATTCCAGTCAGGTCAAATGGAAGAAATTTATATAGAAGATAAGTTAAAAGAAGTCGTAAAAAGGGTGCTTACAGCTCTATCTGAAAAGGAAATGAGCCGATCAGAGATTTTGGGTATGATTGAAGTTCCTGATAATTGGTATTATAAAGGAATATATTTGAATCCACTTCTCTCCAACAAATTAATAAAATCTTCGCAGGAGAAGAAAAAAATCTCCCAAGCAGTCCTATATGATAACAAGGAAAGGATTGGATTATTTAGACAGATTATAAACTTGCAAGTTATTTGTAAGTTGTTTGCAAGTTATTGCTTTGAAAAACAATCGAATAGATGTATTTATTCTAAGCTTGCAATTATTTATGTTTGCAAGTTAAGTGCAAATGAAATATATAAGAATATGACAAAGAAAGAAAAAAACATACAATGAAGCGGTAGAGAAACTCCGTAAAATTGTGGCCGATATAGAGAACGGTGATCTGGATGGGATGTCCTTTCAGAAAAGGTGAAGGAGGCTACCCGGCTGATTAAGTTGTGTAAGGAGAAACTGTATAAGGTAGACGAAGAAGTCAAAAAAGGTATTGGAGGAAGTGGAGTATTGCACAAATATGTATTGATCGTGGCCGGAGGGAAAGGTCTCCGGATGGGAGGCGATCTGCCTAAACAGTTCATTCCGCTGGAAGGTAAACCGATCCTGATGCATACGCTGGAAGCCTTCCATCGCTGGGATAATGCGGCAGAATTGCTGCTGGTCCTTCCCGAAGATCACCAGCCTTACTGGAATATGCTTTTTGCCGGGAGATCGGGTGTAAGGCGCCTCACCGGATAGCGAATGGCGGTGAGACCCGGTTTCATTCCGTTCGGAACGGATTACAATTCCTTTCGGAAGAAATTGGAAATGCATCCGGACGAAATGAAAAAGTCTTGATCGCGGTACATGACGGTGTACGTCCGTTTGTCTCTCCCGAAGTAATCTGTGCCTGTTTTGATGAGGCAGAAAAAAAGCGGTGCTGCTATTCCGGTTATGCCGATGATCGACTCGTTGCGTGAAACCGATGAAAACGGTTCGCATCCGGTAGACCGTAGCTGTTATGTAGCTGTACAGACACCGCAGGTTTTTCGCAGTGATATTTTGCTGGAAGCATACGAACAACCGTTCACATCTCTTTTCACGGATGACGCTTCGGTTGTTGAGGCTGCCGGAGTACCGGTCCGGTTGGTAACCGGCAACCGTGAGAATATCAAAATAACGACCCCGTTCGATCTGCTGATAGCACAGGGATTGCTTCTTAATCAGTCTCAAAACAATATTTTCCGGAAGACACCTCCATAACCGCATAACCATCCTGTATCCCGTTGTACTTAACGCCTTTTGCCTGTTTGATGCCGGAGCGGCATTCTTTTACCGTCTTTCCGGAAATAACCGGCAGATAGACTGTGGCACGGCTTCCAACAGGTATTTCAACGTCCATTTTGAACGTATTATTTTGTTTTTCCCAACTCACAGCCGCCTGTCCGAAAGGGGTACGGGTAGAGTAGGAAGCATAGTTGATCGCTTTAGGAGGATAAGGTTTTTATGATGATGTGTTTATAGCCGGGTTCCTGTTGGTCGCTATTCAGTCCTGCCATCTTCCTGTAAAAACCAGGTAAAGCCGCCACCGAACATCGGGTGGTTGCGAGAGTTGTTGCCGTTCCATTCTTCCCAGGTGGTAGTGGCTCCTGTGAAATCCACCATCCGTAACCAGGCATATCCTTTTTATTCATTGCTTCGTAGGCCAGTTCGTTCATTCCGTTGTCTGCCAATGTCTCAAAAAGAACTGAGTACCGAAAATACCTGTGTATAAGTGTCCGTTATGGGCGCGCACTTCTTCCCGTACCGTTTCCTGTACATCTTTCTTTACTTCATCCGGAACTCCCATTACCAGAGCGAAGATATTGCTGCCCGAAAGGACCATATGTTTTTAGTCACCGGATTATAGAAACGTTTGTGGAAAGCCTGCCGTGTTTTCTCTGCCAGAGCGGAGAAAAGGCTTGCATCCTTTTCTCTCCCAGTGCTGATGCCGCTTTTGCCGTAAGATCGGCACAACGCCAGAGATAGAATGTATGAACCAGGTCTTTCGGAGGAAATCCGTCTGCCGGGCACCATTCTCCCAGGTTGTGCCATTCGCTGACGTTTCCGTTGCTTTTTATCTGCGAAAGCATGATGCCGTCGGAATCTACCCAGGTTTGCATGTACCGGAGCTGTTCTTTCATTCCGGGGTAATTGGCAGCCAGCAAATCTTTATCTGCATAATGCAGATAAAACTCCCACGGCATAATGTTCATAGCTGCTCCCCATGCCACGCCGCCTCCGCAGCCGGGCTGCCAGGGTGCACTCGTTCGGAACATAACCGGTCGCTTTATTCTGGGCAAGCAATATGTCTTTGATCCATTTGGTATATAAAGCTGCGGCATCATAGTTGTGCATGACAGTGACGCAAGCCACCTGTCCGTCGCCGGTATAGGCAGAACGTTCCCGATGGGGACAGTCGCTGATAATACTGCCGTGTGAGTTGTCTGTCAGGCTTCGTCTCCATATCTTATTGATCTGGTTGAAAAGAGGGTTCGAGCATTCGAAATGTCCGGTCGTTTCAATTTCCGTATATACGGCTTCTGCTGTCAGGTTATCCTTCCGGAGTTCACCCGGCCAGTTGATGATCTCCGCTTCCCGGAAAACAAACCAGGTGAAGCGGGCGGCATACGATTCCGGTCCGCCGCCTTTCATTGTGTAAGAGTTTGATCCGTTGGGTGATTCACAGATATAACGTATCTCTACCTTTCTGCCTGCCTCTCCCTGCATATTGTGCAGATGTACCCAGCCGGATATTTCTTCTCCGAAATCGACTTTATAATTTCCGTTTTCCAATCGTGTGATCTTTTTCGGTTTCAAGACTTCCATTACCTTTGTCGGAATGAGACATCTGTGCCTGTAGTTCACCTTCCGGCGCTTTCCGTACGACGGCAGACTCCCATCCGTCAGCTGGTTTGTCCGGCGAACACCAATCCGGCTGTTCCAACCGGGCGTCATAATGTTCTCCCTGGTAAATTCCATCTAAGACAATGGCGCTACGCGATACTTTCCAGGAAGTGTCCGATGTGATGACCTCCTCGCTGCCGTCGGTCGGTGTAGCCGATATGTAACTGCGCGATCAGACGTGGCGATCCGTAGGGCATCGTCCAGCTTAGTGCCGCATTATAGAAGCCGTTACCTAACAGGCAGCCGAGTGCATTTTTACCTTGTTTCAACGCTTCTTTCAGGTCGTAGCAGAGATAGAGTACATTATAGCCTCTGAAATTATCGTCGAGGGTCACACGGGTTATCCAGGTCGTCCCGTTTCCCATAATGGTCTGGTTGGGGACCAGAACGTCGTTGCCGACTTTTTCTCCGTTCAGATATAATTCAAAATAACCCAATCCGCAGATATAGATTTTTGCTGAAGCTATTTCTTTGGAAACGGTAAAATCTTTTCGGAAGAGTGGGGCAGGGGAAGTGTTTTGTCTGCTGATTTTGCCGTGGCTTCTTCGCCTTGCCAGGGGGCACCGATCCATTGTGCTTTCCATTCATCGGCATTCAGCAATCCCATATTCCAGCGGGCAGGTTCACTCCAGTCCGATATTTTTCCGTTGGCATCCCAAACACGGACTTGCCACCAGCATTCCTGTCTCGATTGTAGCGGCTTTCCTTCGTAACGAACCAGAAAGGACTGGCTGCTTTTTTTCTTACCACTGTCCCAAAGGTCGGCCTGTTCCTTTTTTCAGTTTATCGGCCGATGAAGCAACCCGTATCTGATAGGCGGTCTGCTGTTGTCCTCGTTCGCCGGGAGCGGCTGTATTGATCCACGACAACCGGGGATGCCGGGCATCTATAACGGAGGGATCGACCAGATATTCACAGGTGAGCCTGACAGGAGTAAGAGTTGCATTTGCTGTCAAAACAAAAAGAAATGACAAAAGAATTGAAATACCGGACTTAAGTTTCATATTGACAAAGTTTAGTTTCACATGGATTAGGACAAATGTATATGATTTTTTTGTCGATGCTCAAATAGTGAACTTGTACTTGTGTCAGATTTGACAAGAAAATTATCAAAATCCAAAACTATACCGACTGTCGATAGGGCGGCAAGGTTTGTGCTTGTTAATAAAAAAAGTATCATACAAAAATGTATCATACAAAAATGTATGATAAAAAAGTGTATATTTGTAATTAATAAAACTTATGCAATATGGCTTTTAGTAGTGTAAATCCTTTTCCAATAACAGGTTATATCGGTAAATCATTTTTTTCTGTGATCGGGAATATGAATTAATGACTTTAAAAAACAGGTCGAAAATAATATAAATACGACGCTTATCTCTCTGCGAAGATTGGGAAAATCGTCGTTAATACATCGTTTGTTTGAGGATTTTGAGAGTTGATAACACTTGTCATTGTATATATGTAGACATATATCCTACACAGAATTTGAAAGAATTTACGGAAAATCTGTCACAAGCCATTTTGCAACAAATTCCGGAACACAAAAGTTTCGGAAAGCGTTTTTCTTGATTTGTTGAAGGGATTTCATCCGGTCATTTCGTATGACCCTTTGACTGGGGCACCAGAAGTTAGTTTTGGGTTTACTGAGATGAAAACTACAGAAAAAGACACTTACCGGTATATTTCAGTTCTTGGAAAACGAAGCTCAGCAGGCAGTAGTCGCAATTGACGAGTTTCAAAAGCAAGTTGCTAATTATCCGGAGGTAAATACAGAAGCATTACTTCGTTCACGGATACAGAACCTGCAGAAGACACGATTTATTTTTAGTGGAAGTAACAAACATATGATGGCAGAAATATTTAATAGTGCCAAGCGCCCGTTTTTTTTCAAGTACACAAATGATGTATTTGAATCCTATTTCGCAGGATGCATATTATACTTTTATAAAAATAAGTTTGAAGAGGGTGGGAAAAAAATAGATGACGAAGCGATCGGTTTCATTCTCGAATGGACGAGGCTACATACTTATTACACACAGGTTATTTGTAATAACACGTATGCTTTACCGTTAAAAAATATCCGTTTGGAAGATGTCAAGCAGGTTTGCAGTAATCTTTTATTATCTCAGCAAGCCACTTATGTTCAATACCGTCAGTTGTTAAGTCCTGTGCAATGGCAACTTTTGATTGCGATCGCCAAAGAAGGAAAAAGTGTATCAGCCTCAGTCTAAGACATTCATACAGAAATATAAGATAGGAACACCTGCTAATTCCAAACGAGCACTCGATGCTTTGCTGGAAAAGGAAATGATTTACCGGGAGGAAGATGTTCGTGATTTATGGTACCAGGTATATGATGTATTTCTGTCCCGCTGGCTTGAATTGACTTTTTTGATAGTATGTCTAAATGTTTACCCTTAATGGAGCTGGCGTCAAGACTTGTCAACAAGGGGGTAAATGGGGATAGAAGAATTATCAAAATGTAAAATAAGGTCTCTTATCAGTGAGTTGTATGGGGGCTTTATAGGGGACATGAATTTTTTACTGTTTTATTCGTTATAAGTGAATATCATTATTTTTATATTTACTTGGTGTGGGTGTCTTTATGATTTTGTTTGTGACGCATATGTAGGGATTGGTAGGGTGAATGGTATTATCTGTGTGAATTTGCTGTTTGAATTTTGTATGTATTATTGCTCTTTCTGGAAAGAAAAACTGTTTTTTAACATGTATTTGTGCATGAAAAAGAATGCTCTAAAAGCGCTTTTTTCGACTGCAATCAATAAAAAACTCGTTTTAAAACGGAGTTGAAATTTGTTTTTTAAGTGAATAGTTTGAATTGATATTGGCTAATTATATGTTAAATAGTGTATTTATTTCCATTCTATTTTGTCCGTTTTGGAAAAATGGCGGATATGAAATTTGGTGCAAAAATGCATTATTCTGATATTGGTTAGGTAAAAAGGATGTCTTTTTGATAATAGGGAAATTCTGATTGGTGTTTTTATTTTGAATATACTTGCTGTTAATTTGTGCATTAAATATTTAATTCGGATATTGCAGTTCGAATAACACACAAGTATTGATATGAAAAACGCCATATTACTATTTATCCTTTTCTGTTTGTTCTTTTCCTGTAAAAGTAACAATGAAATTAATTTAAAGATAAAGGAGGCGGAAGAATTGATTCGACTGAACAGCCGGATAGTGCTTTTGCCTTGTTGGAAAGTATTACCAATCCGGAGGTGTTGAGTGATAAGGTCTTTTGCTCATTTCTGCATGGTTTCTGCCGGTTTATCCGAACAGTTGGGTGAAGACATGCCGTTCGTGCCGCAAATGGAGCGAGCAAATGATTATTACGAAAAGCATGGTTCTCCGGAAGATAAGATGAATAGCTTACTGTATCTGGGGATGGCTTACGAGGGAGAGACCGATTATGAATGGGCGATGAAATCCTATCTGAGCGCGGTAGAGTTGGCGAAAAAGAGCAAAAAACTATCGGCTGGTGGGGGAAATTGTATAATAAGATGGCTCAGTTACATGATTTTGATGACAATTACGAAGAAGAAGCGAAATATTGCCATCAGCTAAGTGGGGAATGTTACCTGAAAGGGAATGATAGTGTGAATTATATTTATTCGATTCGGGATATAGGATGGATACATCTATTGAAAGAAGAATATGACGAGGCTTTGGAATATCATCAGAAAGCGTATCGGTTGGCTTTTACTCCTGGGTGATTCGTTAGTGTTAAGTTCTTTGACGAATCGATTGGGAATTAATTATGAAAAAATGAAAAACTATGCATTGGCAGAAAAATTTTTATTTCAATCGATTGCTTATGATGAGGCGGGTAGTGCACCGACTTATTTGTCATTGGCTGCTTTATATACGAATATGGGTGAATATGATAAAGCTCGTGCGTATATATAGAGAAGACTGTTTTTTGCATAAAACGGCTAAGCGCCCTTTGACCGGTGGTATATTGTATCAATCGTATATGTTGGAAAAAAAGAATTGGGTAATTATAGTTTGGCTTTAGATTATTATGAGCGTTTTAACCATATTGCTGATTCTGTAGCTGAATTGCAATCGCAAATGGACTTGTTGAAGGTGGAAAAAGCGATATGAGTATGCAGAGGTATTGAATCGGAATACTATTTTGGAATTAAAGTATTCTCGAAATATTATTGGGGGAATTTTGTTGTTGATATTTATTCTTATTGTTTTTTATATTTTATAAGAAAAGATTAGATAAGGCAAATGAAAAATTGAAAAAGGAACAAGAGGAATTTGTTAAAAAAATGCAAGAAAAAGAGTTGAAGGTGCAAGGCTTAAGCAAACAAGTCTTGAGCATTCGAGAGGGTATATTGGAAAATACGGAAACATATAAAAAAGATCATGCAGAATGCTTGTTCGGTAGAGGAGGCTAAAAAGAATCCGTTGACGAATGAGGACTGGTTGTCGTTGTACGGATCATTAAAAATAACTTATCCGTTTTTCATGGATGGATTGGAACAGCAACTCCCTGGGTTGACAGAGGAGGAAAGGCATTTTTTGTTGTTTGTTGAAGTTAGGGGTTGGACAACCAGCAATTGGCAATCTTTCTGGATATACAATCTACTTCGGTCGATCGCAGGCGTTATCGGATCCGTAAAAAGGGGAAATTTGAAAATACACAAACAACATTGAAGAGTTGATTGCTGCGCTTTAGAGATCTCTTTAAGATAGGTGAAAGACCCTCTGTACATATATTGTTGTATGTACAGAGGGTCTTTGTTTATTGATAATCAATTCGTTATACGCTTGTCGCGGTAAAGTGGCCTGTACATGTGTTTGCCGCTTAAAGGTCTTGTGTCCTAGTTTTATCTCTCTACTTTTGCCATAGATTATAAAACACAAAAAAGAAATGAAAAGATGTTTGTTAGTTGCGATGTTGCTCTGCGTAACAATTGCAGGTTTTGCAAAAAGGGAGAAGATCTATTTAAATGATAGACGTCGTTCTTTAATGCCTCCGATCGAAGCCTATATTGATGGGCAGGTATTAGAGTTGGGAATTTCAGACGAGTTAAAGACATTGGATATAGTAATAGAAGATGTTGCAGGAAATATAGTTTTTTTGACTCTTCTATTGAAGGATATAGTAGAACCATTCCTTTGGAGTTGGATTTGAAAAAAGGAACCTATATCATTATTGTTCTTAGTGATGAGTATAAACTATGGGGAAATTTTTCTATAGAATAGAATTATTATTGTATTATTAATTATATAAATTACATTTTATGAATAAGTTAATTATGTTTATTGGTACATGTTTGTTTTCATGTGCATTATTTTCTTGTGGAGAAAATAGCGTTTTAGAAGAAGTTGATAATAGTGGTGATGCTCCACAGACTAAATCATCAGTAGATGTCCCTTGCTATGTTCAAGGAGATGGTTCGCTTTGTTTTAGAAGTACAAAAGATTATTTTGCTGTAACTGACTCGCTTATTAAGTTAACAGATCAGGAGTTAAATAATTGGGAAAAAGACAATGGGATTTGTGTCTTATCGATCCTATGTGAATAAATTCGTTAATGAGGTAGAAGAAGCATATAACGATGAGGATTTTGATAAATTCGATCAATTATTAAATAAGTATGCTGAATATATTTATTTGGATACAGACAGTCTTGTTAAGCCGGTTATTAAATCAAAGACTTATCAGTGTATTACAAATAAAGATGGTGTGTTTTACTTAGAGATGTGAAAAATGTAGTAGATGAGACTTCTGTTTATTCTATAGGGAAAGAACGTTCTATGTCTCCAAGAATTTCTTATGTAATGACTGGGAATGCAAGAGAAGTAACCGATGTTATTGGATATAAAGAATATAGTTATAAAAAAAGCAGACTATACAAAGATGGTAATTACATCATGTTCGTTACTTAGAAATGTAGTGTTAACTGATACTCAGGGGACAAATGAGGCTTGTATACAATTCCATATTTTTTTGATGGAAAAAGGAAAAAGGGAAGTTGGAAGCATTATTCAACATCGTATGCCGTGGAGCAAATAGAATGTGTATTTAAAAACATACCTTTAACTGTTAATGAGGATCAAACATTAAAATCGATTGGTGACTTTGAACTTTCTCATCCCGGGTTGGATGAGGCTGATGTATCTGATAATCACACATTTGTGTATAATTTAGGTTTAAGTGTTAGGAATTATACGAAACCTGTCCAACATGCAGCTTGCATACATTATAAGGCAATAACCGGAGGTACAAATCCGGAAGGTCTCGGTTACAATTATGCGAATGGAAAATATGGTATGGATGAAGACCATAATGCTGGTAATTGTGCTAAAAAGTATGTGATGAGCATGACAATGTACATTCTGGAGAATGATTAATTCAGTATACTGAAATTGTATGAAAACAAAATTTTTACATCATGCTTGTACTAATTCTTTTTTAGTGCAGCAAAAATGAGTGCTCAATTTCGTTTGGGGGCAGAAATTGGAATGAATGTTTCTTCTTTGGCTATTATTGCCAATTCACATAACGTAGATGTTACAGGAGGAGTTTCTGTCGACTATTTGTTTAAGAATGGAGTTATGCTACAATCCGGATTATCTTATTCAGTAAAGGTGCTTCCGGATTATGGGATCGATATAATTATTCGTCTGTATTAAGGCATGCTAATATCCATTTGGGGGTATCTTGAGATTCCTTTAATGGTCGGTTATCGGATTCCTTTAATGGAAAAGGTACATTTGGTGCCTTCTATTGGAACATACTTTGCCTGTGGTGTAGTTGGTTCTGGTGATCTTGATATTATTGTTTCAGATGAAAGTGGAAGTACTCGCCCCGCTGAAACCTGGGATAATCCATTTAAAGACTTTAAAAGAAGGATTTGTAGATACGGAAATCAAAGCATTTTGATCGTTTTGACTCGGACTGCGTTTTGGACTGTCTGGTGAAATATCTGATTTTGTCATTTCTTTTTGCTTATGATCTGGGACTAAAGAAAGTATGGTCTGGTTTTGATACTCCAAGTTATAAAACTTCAACTCATAAGATGAAAAACAGAACAGCCAGTATTTCTGTTGGTTATAAATTCTCTTTGTAAGAGAAATCTGTTTTATATCAAAGGAGGTGCCAAAAGTCTGTTTTGTCATGGCGGACTTGATCCGCCAACTCATACTACACTGATTATAGCGCTTAGTATACGATCCCGGGTCAAGCCCGGGATGACAGGATAGCGACTTTTGACACACTTTCTTACTTTTGACAGAAAAATCTATATCTCTTTATTTTCTTAATGCCTGTATGTGCTTTTTCTGTGTGATTAATCGATAAGTTTAAAAACTTATTCTTAGTTTTGCAAACGAAGGAATATTTGTAGTGATATTTTTTGCGAGATGTTGATTGTGTTTAATTTATTAATTAAATAATGTGGCGTATGAAAAGCATTTATTATTTCTTTTTTTCTTTTTGGTGGCTATGAGTAGCCATGCACAGTTGAGAACAGGTTTACTGGTAGGGGGTGGTTTGGGATTTGACAGAAATGTAGCTCCCAATATGAAGAATCCCGATATTATTGAAAAAGTAGCTAAGGGGACAAAACTCTTTGAAGATTACAAGTTTAATTTACAGCTGGGCTATCGTTTCCGTATTGAAGACAAGAAACATACCCGGTGGTTCTATGATATTGATCCGCTGGTTAATGCCAAAATGTTTAAATCGAAAGATGTCAGGTCTGATGCAGGTCGTGTTGAGGGCGAACGATGCGAATCTTTCACTCGCCTTGTCTTCTTCCGTTAATTATAAGATCGTGAAAGGCTTATATGCAGGTCTAGGACTGGAGCCTACCTGGTATGTGGCTTCCGACGGGAAGAAGTTTGATATTCCGCTTTTATGGAAAGTCGGTTATAATATCAATAATAAGATCGATATCTCTGTGAACTACCGGTTAGGCTTTACAAATACGATAGATACCGAGAGAAGTTCAGGAAGGGACAAATTTCCGATTGTAATATATCTGTATTTATCCGTTTACACTTTGTAAATAAATGAATATATGATGAAAAAAGACACTGGTATTAATTGTTATTGCATTGTTCTCTGTTTTTAATTGTGTACAGGCCGCTGATATAGAGGCACGTACCGGTATAATGGGTGGAGATGTATGGGGCTTCATGCGGGAGCCTATATAAACTTTCCGCAATCAACATTATTTTCAATTCAGACCGAAGGGTGTTGTTGCATACGGCAAATAGGTCGGCAATCGGCAATTCGGATACATGGGATATTGATTTTAATATCCGGTTTATGCATCATTCCACATTCCATTGAAGGAAAAGGCAAATCTTCGTCTGAATGGAGGCGTTTATTTTGGTACGGGGCCGGAAGTTCAGGTAGGTGCTACGGCAGAAGAAGTCGGTGTTGAAATGAAAAAGAGTGATGATCACGTCGGTAAAAACTCTCGTTTTTCATAGACCGCCAATGCCGCTGATGGCGGCGGCGGCCAACAGAATGAGAATCATGGGGTCCGCCATTTGGAGGAAAAAAGCGCTTCAGGAGGCTGTCTTTTTTCCCCTGCGCCAGTTGATTTTTCCCATTTCGTTCCAGTCTGGCCCGGGCCTCCGCCTGGGTCAGGCCTTGAGAGGAGGACTTCACTGCTTGCAGGGCGGCCTCTTTGATTCATTGTAAAATCGCTGCATATGCTCCGTTCCTTTCTGCCTGTATGGCTCTTAGTTTGAGACAAAAAGCGAGACCCATGCACAGTTTTCGCTGCACATGAGTCTCGTTGTATCCTGCCAAGCCAGGCGCAAAAGCGCCATGTATGTTGACTTGACCCGCCCGCTTCTGCCGGGCGCAACTATTTCCCATGAGAGCCCCAGATGGGCTCGCCGTTTTTTTATTGAGGAGCTTAGC
>VOFJ01003108.1_pt1 | contig 28054 bp, 40 predicted proteins | sample 5384081 | NCBI WGS metagenome assembly VOFJ01 (sample SAMN12384729, study PRJNA508395) | human gut metagenome | isolation source: healthy gut I | host: Homo sapiens | reverse complement strand
CAGAGGCAGCAGCCGGTCCCTGCCCCGCCGCTGGAGCCGGGCCAGGAGCAGAAAACAGAACCAGATTCCAGGCCGCTTCCACCAGCTGCACGGGGAAGCGGGAGACGCCATTGGCCTCTGCCACAGGGGCTGTACCGGTAGACAAAGCCCCAGGCAGAGGGAAGGCCATAGCAGCATCCGCCCAGGAAGCATCCGACCCGGCCAAAAACATGAAAAGGGGGGATGGCCGGGGCTGTCAGGCTGGCCCAAAGGTCAAGGGCCGCCCCTTCCGGCGCAGGTATACAGCGCCCGCCAGGATGCCCCCCAGAAGGCCGCCGTAAAATACGGAGCCACCCCAGATGGTGGCCATTACCTGGAAGAAGGAGGCGGGGGGAGTGGATCTGAGCCAGGAGCTGGGGCCACTGGGATATGCCTACCCGCCCGTAGAGCAGGTGCATCCCCAGAAAAACACCCAGGCTGGAAACCAGCAGCAGCACGATCATATCGTCCTCATTTTGCCCGGCGCGCTTGGCGGACCGGCAGACGTAAATGCCGGAGGCGAACATGCCCACCAGGGCCATCAGAGGGTAAATGGTGAAGGTCCGGCCCAGAAGGGGAAAAAGAAGGAATCATGAGGTACCTCCCATAATCAAAATCCAAAAAAGAACAGGGGGTGGCGGCTCCTCCCGTTGAGGCAGCCCCACCCCTGTGTCCACATGGTTTAGCTCAGCAAACCGGTTCCCACAGCACCGGCCACACCGGCGGCGCAAACGATGCAGACAATGCCCAGAGCGCCGATCGCCGTGCCGATGATGCCCAGGACAAAGCCGGCGGTAGCCAGCCCCTTCTGATCCGGCTGTGCCAGCTTCCGGCCCTTGACACCAAAGACGATGCCCAAGATGGCCAGGACAAAGGTGAAGTAGCACACCCAGGGAATGAAGCTGCCCACAATGCCAAGAATTCCACAGACCAAAGCGGCGATGGAATAGCCCTTCGCGTTGTTGTTTTCCATAAGTAATCTCCCTTCTCTCTCTTTTGATATGGCAGATACAATCTGCAACATCATTGTACCATATTCGCAGAATTTGTCAACTGGGGATCTGCTTTTAAGCAGGGCAGCGGCATTTCCTTCCTCTGGGTCCAAGTTACTCACCCATCCCTGGCGCGGCAGCGCCCTACAACCAGGGGGGCCTTGCTGCTCAGCCGGTTCCGGGTCCAACAGCTGACCCAGGCGCCCACGGTGCGCCCCTAGGGGCCTTTGGCAGATCCGTCAGCCAGAAAATGTGCAATTAATAAGCGTTGCACGGTACTACCGGTCTGTAAAAAGGAAATGCCGTCGCCCTGTGGAAAACGCTGCAATGAGTTGAAAAACGGGGACATATCTGATATACTGGCTTCAATGGAAACTCATTTTAAACAAAGGAACGAGACAAATGGCAGAAACAGCAATGACATTTCAGGATTTGGGGCTTTCAGAGGCTATGCGGAAGGCGCTGGAGAAGAAGGGGGGTATGGATATCCCACCTCAGTTCAACGGGAGGCCATTCCGCCGCTTTTAGCCTGGAAGGATGTGATTGCCAAGGCGCCTACGGGCACCGGCAAAACCTTCGCCTTTGGCATTCCCATGATTGAGCATGTGAACCCGGAAAGCAGCGATGTGCAGGGGCTTATCCTGGCTCCCACCCGGGAGCTGGCCATTCAGATTTGTGACGAGCTGCGCAGTCTTCTGGCGTTTTATACCGGCATCCGGGTCACGGTGCTCTACGGCGGCGCATCCCTGGTCACCCAGGCCAAGGCCCTGGAGAAGAAGCCCCAGATTGTGGTGGCTACGCCGGGCCGGCTGATGGATCATTACAACCGGAAGAACATTCGCTTTGACAAGGTGCAGACCGTCGTGCTGGACGAGGCCGACCGGATGCTCGACATGGGCTTTTTCAAGGACGTGACCCGGATCATCGACAAGGTGAAGAACCGGAAGAATCTGGGACTGTTTTCCGCGACCATTTCACAGGAGGTCATGACGGTCTCGTGGATGTACCAGCGCGACGAGGTGGAGATCACCGTGGAGCCCAAGCTGGACGACCGGGGCCGGACATTGATCAGTACTCCATTACCACCACGCCCATGTCCAAGGCGGAGACCACCCTGCGCCTCATCCGGACCCAGGGCTATGAGCGGGTGATCCTCTTCTGCAACACGAAGGTCATGTGCCAGCGCCTTTGTGATGACTTTCAGCGGGCCGGCGCCAATGCGGAGTGCATCCACGGGGACATCAAGCAGTCCCTTCGGGAGCGGACCATGCAGAAGTTCCACAGGGGAGCTGCCCATCCTCATTGCTACCGATGTGGCTTCCCGGGGCATCGACGTCGACGATGTGGACTGCGTCATCAACTACGACGTGCCGGAGGAGAACGAGTATTATATCCACCGCATCGGCCGGACCGGGCGGGCAAAACGGAAGGGGAAGGCATATTCTATCATAGGAACTTCCCGGAGAAGGCAAAGCTGGATGAAATTGCCAAGTATTCTAATTTTACCATTCGCCCCATGCTTCTGGGGGAGGACGGGACCCTCATGGAGGAAGTGGGTGAAGGCCCCTGTGATCCGGAAGCGGTTCCGGTGAATCCCCGGGAGGCGGGATTCTCCTACTGGGCTCCCGGCTGGGAGATCCGGTCCGGCATCCTCTCACCGGGCCGCAGCTGCAGCGCCTGGCCAAGCGGGTGCGCTTAAGCCCCATGCCGGGGCACGGGGGGAGGAGCTGACGGAGTCCCATCTCCGGGCCCTGGGCTGCACCGAACCGGAGGCGGCTCACGTGGTGGCGCTTTTGGGGGAGGAGGACCGGCTGGCAGCCTATCTCCGCCGGGGGTGAAAAAGCGGGGCTTGCGCTGTCTCACCCCTGTGAGTCCCCGGTACCCTGCCCGCCTGACAGCAGCTCTGGGGGGACCGGGCCCCGGCAGCTTTGTGGTTTGCCGGGGACCTGAGCTTGCTGCAGACGCCCTGCCTCTCCCTGGTGGGCAGCCGGGAGCTGAAGGGAGAAGCCAGGGCCTTTGCCCGAAGGGCAGGAGAGGAAATGGCCCGTCAGGGCTATACCCTGGTGTCAGGGGGAGCCCGGGGACGGACCGGGAAGGGCAGGAGGCCTGCCTGGCCGCTGGCGGCCGGGTGATTGCCGTCTTAGCGGCACCCCAGGGGCGCGCCGCCTGTCCCCAATTTGCTTCTGTGCTGGGAGGATAGCTTCGATCTGCCCTTTTCTCCGGCACGGGCCCTATCCCGCAACCGGATCATTCATATCCTGGGGGAGAAGACCCTGGTTGCCCAGACGTCCCCGGGGTTTGGCGGTACATGGAACGGGACGGAGGAAAACCTGCGGAGGGGATGGAGTCCGGTGTTTTTCTTTGACGACGGCTCGCCGGGGGCACAGGCCCTCATAGAGCGGGGGCCACAGCGGTGGAATGTCCCAATTGAAGCATTTATCCGCGCTTTTTCCTGCACAAACGACATTTTTTCTAGAGATACACGGCCTGCGGAGGGCTTTTTTCCGCAAGCCGTGTAAAAAATCCAAATAGGAGTTGATTTTTGCACACAGATAGTTGTATAATGCACATACCGGCTGCGCGTGGGGGAAAAACAACCCGGCCGGTCCACTTTTGATTTCTGGAGGTCACCATATATGTGTGGAATAGTTGGTTACGCCGGTTACCGGCAGGCTGCCCCCTTCTTCTGGACGGCTTATCCAAGCTGGAATACCGGGGCTACGACTCCGCCGGAGTCTGCATCCAAGGTCCCGAAGGGCTGGAGGTGGCCAAGAGCAGGGGCCGCTTGCAAATACTCAGCGAGAAGATTCAGGCGGGCGCCGGTTTACCCGGGCTGGTGGGCGTTGGTCACACCCGGTGGGCTACCCACGGCGCGCCATCCGATGAAAACTCCCATCCCCATCTGTCCCAAAATGGAAAGATCGCCGTGGTGCACAATGGCATCATTGAAAACTATTTGGAGCTCCGGGAGCGGCTGACGAAGGAGGGCGTTTCGTTTTGCTCCGACACGGATACGGAGGTGGTTTCCAATCTGATTGCCCGTCTTTATGAGGAACAGGGAGATTTGTTGGAAGCGGTCCGCATGGCAGTGGCCCGGCTGGAGGGCAGCTATGCCCTGGGCATTGTGTGCCGGGATGAACCGGGTCAAATTATAGCAGCTAAAAAGGATTCCCCCGCTCATCTTTGGCTTTGGGGGAAGGGGAGAACTTCATTGCCTCCGATGTGCCGGCCATTTTAAAGTATACCCGCCAGGTGGCCTACCTGGATGAGGGGGGATATGGCGGTCTTCACGGCCAGTGGTGTGACGTTTTACAACGCCCTGGGAGAACAGGTGGAGAAAAAAAGCCGGAGAAAATCACCTGGGAGCTCTCTGACGCGGAGCAGGGGCGGCTACGACCACTTCATGCTCAAGGAGATTCACGAGCAGCCCCGGGCCCTGCAGGACACCATCAGCCCCCGGGTTCAAAAGGGGCGGGTGGTACTGGATGATGTTCAGCTGTCCCGGGAATACTTGGAGGGGCTGAAGCGCATTTACATCGTGGCCTGCGGCTCCGGCCCACTACGTGAGCTGCCTGGGGAAATACATTCTGGAACGGATCTGCCGGATTCCTGTGGAGCCCATTCAGGCTTCCGAGTTCCGCTATGCCGATCCGGTGCTGTGCAGTAAGACTCTGGTTGTAATCATCAGCCAGTCCGGCGAGACCCTGGACTCCATGGCCGCCCTGCGGGAGGCCAAAAAGCGGGGCGCCCGGACGTTGGCCATTGTGAATGTGGTGGGAAGCGCCATTGCCAAGGCTGCCGATCAGGTGATTTATACCTGGGCCGGCCCGGAGATCGCGGTGGCCTCCACCAAGGCTTACAGCACCCAACTGGCGGTGATAGATCTTCTGGCGCTGCATATTTCGGAGCAACTGGGTACCCTGTCTCAGGAGGAGCACGACGAGCTCCTGCACGCCCTGGTGGAGCTGCCGGAGCTGGTGACCAGAACCCTGACGCCGGAGCGAATCTCCATGGCTCAGCAATACGCTGCCAGCCTCTTTGGAGACCATGACGTTTTTTACATTGGCCGGAATCTGGACAGCGCTACGTGCCTGGAGGGGAGTCTGAAACTGAAGGAAATTGCTTACATCCATTCTGAGGCTTATGCTGCCGGAGAGCTGAAGCATGGGCCCATCTCCCTCATTGAGCGGGGCACTCTGGTGGTGGCAGTGGCCACCATCCCAACCCTGTTTGACAAGACCATGTCCAATGTCAAAGAGGTGAAGGCCCGGGGGCGGACGTCCTGTGCCTGACCTTGGAATCCATGGCTCAGGAGGCGGAGAAAACTGCCGATCATGTTTTCCCTGTTCCGGCGACCCATCCTCTGCTGCAGCCCAGCCTGAATGTGATTCCTCTGCAGCTTTTTGCCTATTATGTTGCCCTGGCCCGGGGGTGTGATGTAGATAAGCCCCGGAACCTGGCCAAATCGGTCACGGTGGAATAGGCCGGGCAACTGCTTTCGATCCTGCCAGGTCTGTTGCAAACCTGGACCGGTCAAACAGAACGCCCCTGCAAGATGCCGCACAAAAACCGAAGGTGATGTGCCATATCTTGCAGGGGGCGTTCTTGGCTGCTCCATATTGCAGCATGCCGGTTTCAATGTATGGGGAGGTTATCTGAGACGCCGGTCCAATTTGGTGGCGAGCCGCGTGCCCAGGGTCTGGAACAGCTGGACCAAAAGGATCAGGAGCAGGACGGCAAACAGCATCACCAGGTATTTATACCGGTAGTAGCCATACTGAATGGCAATTTTCCCCAGTCCCCCGCCCCCAGAATGCCGCTCATGGCGGTGTAGCCCAGGATGGTGGTCAGGGCGATGACGCCGTTGGACAGCAAGCTGGGCACGCTCTCAGGAAGCATAACCTTACAGATGATTTTGCAGGGGGAGGCTCCCATGCTCTGAGCGGCCTCCACAATGTTGGGGCTCAGCTCTCGCAGGCTGCTTTCCACCAGGCGGGCCACAAAGGGAAGGCGGCTGCCACCAGGGGGACGATGGAGGCAACGGTACCCACCGCGGTGCCCACAACGGCCCGGGTGAAGGGGAACAGCAGGATCATAAGGATAAGGAAGGGGACGGAACGCAGCAGATTGATGAGGATGTTGAGGGGCGCGCATCAGCCATTTGGGGAAGGGGCAGAACGCCCTGAGGCTCTCCTGCCACCAGCAGGATGCCCAAAGGCAGCCCCAACACGATGGCAAAAAGCGGTGGACAGGAGGGTGACATAGACCGTTTCCCAGAGGGCCAAGGGGAAATTCATGCTGCAGGATCTCCAGGGCCTCCTGGACCGCTTCTGCAGACAGGGCGTTTTCAAACATGGCTTGGAACCTCCTCCACCAAAATATCCGGGATGTTCTGTAAGTAAGCGGCCGCCTCCCGGGCTTGCCCGGCGCCGCCGGCAATGCTCAGGAGCATATTTCCGTAGACCCGGTCCCCGATGCTCTGGGTGGAGGCGGAGAGGATGTTGGCAGCAATCTGCCGCTCCATGGCCATTTGGGCAATGAGGGGCGTTCGGGTGGTGGGGGCGCCGTGGAAGACCACCCGGAGTCGGTGCTCTCCAGGAAGGGGCTTTAAAATCTCCTCGGCTCCCTGGGGGAAGACCAGGCGGCGGGCGGCGGCGGACTTGGGGCTGGAGAAGACGGCGCTTACCTCCCCCTCCTCCACCACGGTTCCCTCGTCCAAAATGGCAACCCGGTTGCAGATGGCCTCCACCACAGACATTTGATGGGTGATGAGGACCACGGTGATGCCCAGCTTGCGGTTGATCTCCCGGATGAGCTCCAGGATGGCATTGGTGGTCTTGGGATCGAGAGCACTGGTGGCTTCATCGCACAGCAGAACCTTTGGATCCGTGGCTAGAGCCCGTGCAATGGCCACCCGCTGCTTCTGACCGCCGGACAGCTGGGCCGGGTATGCCCCGGCCTTATCCGGCAGAACCCACAAGAGCCAGGAGCTCCTGGGCCCTCTGCCGGGCCGCAGCCCGCTTCATACCGGCCAACTCCAGAGGGAAGCATACATTTCCCAGGCAGGTCCGCTGCATCAGAAGGTTAAAGCTTTGAAAAATCATGGTTACATTCCGCCGCACCTGCCGCAAAGCGGTGGGGGGACAGGCTGCCCAGATCCTGCCCGTCCAGGAGGACTCGCCCCTGGCTGGGCCGCTCCAGCATATTGATGCAGCGGACCAGGGTGCTCTTGCCGGCGCCGCTCATGCCGATGATACCGTAGATGTCTCCGCTTCCGATGGTGATGGACACGTCCTTCAGCGCTTCCACCTGGCCGCTGGCGGTGCGGTAAGATTTGGACAGGTTCTGAATTTCAATCATGGCGGTTCACCCCAGGAGCGGGTCCAGACTGGTCTGCTTGCCGCCATAAAGGCCCAGGGGCTCCACGTGGATGGTGGCCACGGCCACCAGGTGGGTGCCGTTTTCCTTGTTGAAGTCATCAAGATAGGGGGTGTGCTGGAAGTAGTTGGCGTCAATTTCGCCGCTCTCCACCACGTTGTTGGGCTGTACGTAGTCGGTAAATTCCTTGATGTCCAGAGTGATGCTCCGTGCAGCCAGGATCTCCTTGGCAATTTTCAAAATCTCCGCATGAGGCGCAGGGGAGGCGGCCACGGTGATGGTAGCGCCGGCGAGGGACTCGTAATCCACGGAGGCGTCATAGCCGTCGCCGGGGTTTTCCACGACGCTGACCACTGCGCCGCCGTAGGTTTCAGAGATGTAGTCGGCCACCTGGCGGCTCTCCAGAGCGGCTTTCAGAGCTTTGGTTTTGCCGGAGTCCTCGTTGCCTGCTTTCACTGCCAAAATGTTGCCGTAGGAGGAGGCGGAGCCTTCTATGGCCAGGGAATCCTCCACGGGATGGATCCCAGCCTCAATGGCATAATTGGAGTTGATCACGGCGTAATCCACATCCTGGAGGACATTGGGCAGCTGCGCCGCTTCCACCTCCTGGAAGGTGATGTTCTGAGGGTTGGAGTCGATATCCCGGATGGTGGCGGTGATGCCGGCTCCCCTCTTTCAGGGTGATGAGGCCGTTTTCCTGGAGGAGGAGCAGTGCGCGGGCTTCGTTGGTGGTGTCGTTGGGAATGGCAACAGTGATGCGCTCCTGCTTCGAGCAGGCGGACAGGGCGATGGCGGCGCTGACGGCAAATACGGATGCAAGAATCCAACTGGCAAGCTTTTTCATAATTTTGTGACTCCTTTTTTGTTTGATTGGTGGTGTCCGGCGGGACCGTGGATGAATCTAAAATGGTCACATTCGCTGCTTGGTCAGGTTGGTCTCCACAAAAATTCGGGCAATGGTTTTCATGAGAGAAGTCCTTTCTGTAAAAAATAAAGGAAGCTTCCGATGAAGCTTCCTTTTTTGGCACAACAGGAAAGCAGACTGAACTGCCCCTATGAGCTATGACGGAAAGCACATCGAAAAATTCGCGCAGCAAGACATGCACATGGAGCACATGCACATTTCCATCCTATTCATGGAAGCAGCGCGGAACTTCTTCATGGTGCTTTTCTCCTCTCTCATGGAATGAATTTGAGGGTATTGTAGCACCGGGACAGGGGTTTGTCAATAGTGAAATTTTCAAAAAAAGCTCACAGGCTTACCACCCCAGGGGGACGTCCGTAATCAGCATGTAGACAAAGCCTTGTAAAAAATGGACAAAATACGAGGAAATCTTTTGCGCCAATTATGAAAAAACGAAAAAAAAATAGGGGAGGAATTGCAAAACAGGGGGGTGTGGTGTATAATTTTACAGTTAGGTTGGAAACGTTTCCGGCCGAAGCACGTCATACATAAGACAAAAAAAGCAGACGGCGGCTTTGCAAATGCATGGGGAAGGATGAAGAACCGGCGGGAGAATGATCAGACCATCCCGTTGACCTGCTGTACGAAAGCTGGCTTTGTCCGCCTGGAATATTTTCTGCTGGGATTGGCTACGATCTCACAGCTGGCGTTAGATCTGGGCGGCGGGGAATCGGATGGGAAGTTCGGTACACGGCGGCGTCCTGCTTCCGTAGAATGGAAAGAGCGCCCGGGAACCGGGCGGCGAGGAGGGAAAACAATGCGTGCAAGCGGTATTTTGATGCATGTGACGTCACTGCCTGGCCCCAATGGGATTGGAGCTATGGGAAAGCCGGCCCACCGCTTTGTGGATTTTTTGGAGCAGGCCGGGCAGAAGTACTGGCAAGTCCTGCCCCTCAGCCCCACAGGCTATGGGGATTCCCCCCTATCAATCCTTTTCCGCTTTTGCTGGAAATCACTACCTCATTGACTTGGAGCTCCTGGTAGATGAGGGCCTTCTCCGCCGGGAGGAGGTGGAGGCGGTCTCCTGGAGCGGTCAGGAGGACCGGGTGGATTATGGCATTTTGTACGAAAACCGGGGGCCGGTTTTGTACAAAGCTTACGAACGCTTCCTGGGGGATGCCCAACCGAGCCTTTCACCAGTTCATCCAGCGCCAGCAGGATTGGCTCCAGGACTATGCCCTCTTCATGGCCCTGAAGGAGGAGTTCCAAGGCAAGCCCTGGCAGGAATGGCCTGACGGTCTGCGTCTGCGCCAGCCGGAGGAGATGGCTGCCTACCGGGAGAAGCTGAAGTATAAAATTGCATTTCAGTATTTCCTCCAGTTTAAATTCTTTGAGCAGTGGGACCGCCTGCACCGCTATGCCAAGTCCAAGGGGGTCCGGATCATTGAGATGTCCCTATTTATGTGCCCTTGGACTCCGCCGACGTGTGGTCAAACTGCCAGCTGTTCCAGCTGGATGAGGACCGGAAGCCCAGGCTGGTGGCAGGGGTGCCGCCGGATGCGTTTACCGCCGACGGGCAGCTATGGGGGAACCCTCTGTACGACTGGGAGAAGCTGCGCGCGACCGGCTATGCCTGGTGGCTGCGCCGCCTGAGGGCGGCGGGCCGGATGTACGATGTGGTGCGCCTGGACCATTTCCGGGGCTTTGAGAGCTTCTGGGCAGTTCCGGCAGAGGATGACACAGCCCGGCGCGGCCACTGGCTGCCGGGCCCCGGCTGGGATTTCATCGGTACCCTGCGGAGATGCTGCCGGGGATGGAGTTCATTGCCGAGGACCTGGGGTACCTCACCCGGGAGGTCCGGAAGCTCCAGAAGGACTCCGGCTATCCCGGCATGAAGGTTCTGGAATTTGCCTTCGATTCCCGGGAGCCCAGCGATTACCTGCCCGACCGCTACACCCGGGATTGCGTGTGTTATACAGGTACCCATGACAACGCCCCCCTGGGACAGTGGCTGGAGGAGGCAAAGCCGGAGGATGTGGCTTATGCCAAGGGGGTACTTAGGCCTGAGCCAGGAGGAAGGCCAGATCTGGGGGTGTGATTCGCGGCGGCATGGGTTCGGTCTCCGATTTGTTTATCGCCCAGATGCAGGATTATCTGGAGCTGGGCGCGGAGGCGCGAATGAATTTCCCTGGGACTTTGTCAAATAACAACTGGACATGGCGAGCGCAAGATGGTATGATAACCGACGCGTTGGCCCATCGGATTCGGGGAGCTTACCCGGCTTTTTGACCGGATTTGACTTGTTTTTCGGTGCACGCCTTTGGCGCGGGCCCTGTATGTATTCCAACTGAGGAGATAGCGTTTATGAATTTGAATTGTCAGAGCATTTTGAAAAATGACGGAGGCGCAGCTGCGCTACAAGAGCGACGTGTCCTTGCAGGAGGCCACCCCCCAGGAGCTCCACGAGGCCCTGTCCCAGGCCGTGATGATGTCCATCAGCGAGAACTGGACCAAGAGCAAGCGCAGCCGCATCCAAGGCCGGAAGGCTCACTACTTTTCTGCAGAATATCTCATTGGCCGCCTGGTGTACAGCAACCTCTATAATCTGGGGATTCTGGACGAGCTGAAGAAGACCTTCCTGGAGGTGGGCGTGGACCTGGCCTGCCTCGAGGACATCGAGGACGCGGCCCTCGGAAACGGCGGCCTCGGCCGCCTTGCCGCCTGCTTCCTGGACTCCGCCGCCACCTGCAATCTGCCCCTGTCCGGCTTATGGCCTGCGGTACCGCTTTTTGGCCTCTTTAAGCAGAAATTTGACGACAATGGCAGCCAGAAGGAGACGGCTGACGACTGGACCAAATTTGGCGATCCCTGGTCCTATCGCCGGTATAACCACACAGTGAAAATTCGCTTCCCCGACCATACCGTTCTGGCTGTTCCCTATGACGTGCCCATCATTGGCTATGAGACCTCCAACATCGGCACCCTCCGCCTCTGGCAGTGCGAGGCCGAGGAGGAGCTGAACTTCGACGCCTTCAACGCGCAGGACTATCTGCGGGCGCTGGACGCCAAGAACAAGGCCGAGGATATCACCCGCGTTCTGTATCCGAACGACTCCACATGGGAGGGCAAGCGCCTGCGCGTCAAGCAGCAGTATGTGCTCTCCTCTGCCTCCCTTCAGGACATCATTCGCACCTATAAGGAGTCCCACGGGGATGATTTGAGCCGCCTGGCGGACTTCACCGCCATTCAGCTGAATGATACCCATCCGGCCCATCTCCATCCCGGAGCTCATCCGCCTGCTGATGGCAGAGGGCATGAACTTTGACCAGAGCTTCGCCATTGCCCAGAGGACCTTCTCCTATACCAACCACACGGTCATGGCGGAGGCCCTGGAGAAGTGGAATATGGACCTGCTTCGCACGGTGGTGCCTGAAATCTGCGACATCCTGGTGCGGATCGACAACAAGCTGAAGTCTGAGCATCCCAATCTCTTCATCATCCGGGACAACACCGCCCACATGGCGAACCTGTCCATTTACGTCGGCTCCTATATCAACGGCGTGGCGGAGATCCACACCCAGATTCTGAAGGACAGCCTGTTCCGGGACTGGTATCAGGTGTACCCCGAGCGCTTCCAGAATAAGACCAACGGCATTACGCCCCGGCGCTGGATGGGCCTGTGCAATCCGGAGCTCACCCAGATGATCAAGTACCGGGTGGGTGGGGACTTCCTCACCAACCTGGATAAGCTGGAGAATCTGAAGCCCATGATCGATGACGATATGGTTCGCCAGTTCAATCAGATTAAGCACGCCAAGAAGGAGCAGCTGGCCGCTGTGGTAGAGAAGCGGGAAGAGGTTCACCTGAATCCCGACTTTATGTTTGACGTCCAGGTGAAGCGGGCCCACGAGTACAAGCGGCAGCTGATGAACGCCCTGTCGGTTGTGGACATCTACTTCCGCCTGAAGGACGGTAGCTTGCAGAATTTCTACCCCACCCTGTACCTCTTCGGGGCCAAGTCGGCTCCCGGCTATGTGCGGTCCAAGGCTGTGATCCGGTATATCAACCGGATTTCCAAAATCATCAATCAGGACCCGGCTGTGCGGGATAAGCTGCAGGTGCTGTTTGTACAGAACTACAACTGCTCCTACGCCGAGCATATCATCCCCGCCGCCGATATTTCCGAGCAGATTTCCCCTGCGGGCACCGAGGCCTCTGGTACGGGCAACATGAAGCTGATGCTCAATGGCGCGGTAACGCTGGGTACCATGGACGGGGCCAATGTGGAGATTGTCCAGAAAGCCGGCCTGGAGAACAACTATATCTTCGGCGCTTCTGTGGAGGAGCTGAATGCCATCCGGAATACCTATTGGGCCCGGGGCATTTACGACAGCAATCCCCCCTGCGCCGGGCCATCAATACCCTGGTAGACGGCACCGTTCCCACCGACGACGAGCAGCGGGAGCTGTTCACCGCCCTCCTGGACGGCGCTTCCTGGCACCGGCCGGACCACTACTTCATCCTGAAGGACTACGACTCCTACCTGGAGGCAAAGCTCCGTGCCAACCGGGACTATGCCGACCGCCTGGCCTTTGGCCGCAAATGCCTCATGAATGTGGCCTCCGGCGGCAAGTTCTCCTCGGACCGGACCATCCGCCAGTACGCCTCCGAGATCTGGCACATCACCCCCCAGCAGCCGTAACCCCCCCGCCTGATTCACACCCGGCCAGCCCCGATTTTGAGGCTGGCCGGGTTTTGGCGCTTACGGGGGTGCATGACGTTCCCAGCGAAGGGCGTCAGCTACAGTAAGCGCGGCCCCTTGCTCTGTACCGGTGAAGGAGCCGTGAGCAGGGTTGACTGAGGGGGAGATTACGTACAGTGAAGGCCGCGCCAGTGCAGGGTCAAAAGCATTTTGCCAGTCTTACGTTTGCAACATGGCTTGCTGATTGGCCCCTGGGGTGTTTTGCTCAAAATATAAGGCAATAGCTCAATATATCGTGCTGAAAAATGGCAGAAAAAGGCTGATAATGTACTGCATCTACAAAAAGGAGCAGGAAACCGGCAATGAGCAGAGAAGCCGAGTTTTGTCACCGGGACCGTTTGATTGAGCTTGGCCTCACCATGACCTGGGAAGAGCGGGAAGGGGAGCAGGACGCCCGGATGCGCCGGAGTGTGGTCCAGGCCCAGCAGAAGCATAACAGAGTCCGTCACGAAGAGCCTGCCTCATAGCAGCCCCTTTGTGACGGACTCTTTATTTTGCCCCGGCAGGTTTAGGACGGCTGATTCTGCCAGTCGGCGGGATAGGTCACATACAAAAACCGGGCGTATTCCGGGGCGGAAAACTGGATTTGGCTGCCCTTGGGAATGAAAATCACCTGGCCTGGCCCGGCGGTGACGGAGCCGGACTGGGCGTGGACGGTGAGCGTTCCCTCTATGACGTAGTCAATTTCATCATACGTGAGGTGCCAGGGAAAGGTGGTGTTCTCCATGACCATGAGTCCCGCCCCCAGGCGGGGGCTCTGAGACAGGGTCAGAAGGTCGTGGGTCCACACTCGGTCCCGGGGATTGCCAGTGTCCAGCCGGTCCGCATCTGTAACCTGGACCTGGGGCAGGTCCAGGGAGAGCACCTGGGGCCCGCCCATCTGCTCCAGCAAAATGGCGCGGACGGCCTCTTCAAGCTCGGCTCTTGTCATGGTGTTTCCCTCCTGTAATGGCCATGGCCACAAAAATTGCAGTGACGCCCCCTGCCAGCTTGCCCAGGATGACCACGGCACCAGCATCTCCGGGTCAAATCCGGCGGTAAAGCCCAGGTGATCGCCGAACACAAAGGCGGCAGACACGGCGAAGGCCACGTTGATCACCTTACCCCGCTGGTCCATGTCCTTCACCATACCAAACATGGCGATGGAATTCGCCAGGCTGGCAATGAGCCCGGCGGCCGCAGTGTCGTTCATGCCCAGCAGGTGGCCCAGCTTCATCAGGGGCTTCCGAAACACCTTGGTGATGGCCCAGACCAGGGGAAACGCACCGGCCAGCACCAGGGCAATGTCGCCTACAATGGAAAGCCCTTCGGAAATGGGAGCCATGCCGGGAATCAGAACCAGACCGGTGAGGGACTCCACCAGGGCGGCGGCCAAACCGATGGTGATGATGGCCACAATGATTTTGCCAAACACGGCAAAGCCCCGGATCATGCCGCCCTCCCACTTCCACAGGCCCAGGGCAATGAGCAGGGCAATGAGGACGATGGGGGATGAGATTCCGCAGAACCATCAAAATGGGAAAAACCGGCCACAAGGCCGCCCACCAGGACGCCAACGGGAATGGTGACGATGCCGGACAGAACGCCCTTGGCCAGAGCCGGACGGTCCTTGGGGTCCAGAATGCCCAGGGCTACGGGAATGGTGAACACCACGGTGGCGCCCAGCATGGCTCCCACCAGGAGCCCGCCCAGCTTGGCCGCCTCCGGACTTCCGGCCAGCTCCTTGGCCAGGGGTGCGCCGCCCATGTCGCAGGCGAGGATGGTTCCGGCAAACATGGCGGGGTCTGCACCCAAAACCCGGTATACCGGCACCACCACAGGCCGCAGGAGCCCCGCCAGTACCGGAGCCAGGCTGATGATGCCTACCATAGACAGAGCCAAGGAGCCTAAAGAAAGGATGCCGTTTTCAAACTCCGGCCCCAGACCGACCCGGTTGCCAAAAATCCAGTCCAGAGCGCCCAGAACGGCAAAGGCTGCCATAATGGCAATGAGTATTTCATGTGGAGACATGGTCCACCTCCATTTGATCCAAAATGGCCACAATGGCCGTATCCACCGGGGACTCCGGGCAGTAGAGCCGGGCGGTAGAGCCGCACACCAGCAGAACCCGGTCCCCCGCTCCGGCTCCCACAAAATCTGCCGCAACCGTTTTTCCAGTGCCGGTGCGTACCACCAGAAGGGTGTGGCCCCCCCAGCTCCCGGGCTTTCCGGGTGGCCCAGACCGAGCCTGTGACCGTTCCGATTTCCATGGCGATTCCTCCTCGTTTATGGCTGTTCCAGAATTTCCCGAGCCAGGGGGTGAGGACTGCCCCGGCTGGGGGGCTTTTTCCCCTGCTCCTTCAGCCGCCGGGCCTCCCCGGCAGAGATGAGGCGGCGGTGGGTAGGTCCGTCCCAAAAGACCACGCCCCAGGCCTTCAGCTCCCGCTGAGCGGCGTTAAGCCGGGCCTGCAGCGCCCGGTTTTTTCCTGCCTGCCGGGCAGGCCTGGGGTGTACAAATAGACGGGGACACCCTCCAGCAGGGCTTCCAGTACCCGCTCGTCACGAAAGTAGAGCAGCTGCCCCGGGGTGAGACTGCCGATGACAATGGCATCAAAGGGAGGCTCTGACACGTACCGGTACCCCAGATCCTCCGCCGGTTCCCTCCCCAGAAGCAGGGGCCGGCGGCCGGCCGCTTCCCCAGGCGGCCCAAATCCGGTCTGTCACTGCCTGAACCAGGGCTTCATCCACGGATGATCATTCCAAAGTCTCCGCTCTGGTAAGCGCAGGCATTGGCCTCGTCAAAATCGATGTGAACCCGGGGGGTAAAGCTGGGGTCCACCCGCACCACCACGTCGTCGAATACCAGCGGCCGGGCGGTGAACATTTTGAGCCGCACCACCTGGCCGTGTGTGAGGCCCCAGGCAGCGGCCTCCTCTGGGGGCATGTGAATATGCCGCTGGGCGACAATGACGCCATGGTCCAGGTGCACTTCTCCCTTGGGACCCCCGCAGCGTGATCCCGGGGACTCCCGGACCTGCCCGGACAGGCGCACCGGCGCTGTGAGGCCCAGGGTCACCCCTGTCGGTGAGGGAGATTTCCACCTGTCCCTCCTTCCGCTCCGGTCCCAGGACGGCCACCTTGGGAAAGCTCCCCTTGGGCCCCAGGACCTCCACCCGCTCTTGGCAGACGAATTGTCCCGGCTGGGACAGAGGTCGTTTGGGAGTCAGGCCGTGGCCGAAGAGGGTCATGGCCTGGTCCTTGGTCAGATGCACGTGGCGGCCGGAGGCCTCCACTTCCACGAAAAAGCCGGTCTGCCACCTGGGCGGCAATGCGGCTGATTTGTTCCTCCATGGTCTCACCCTTTCTTCTCCTGCCCCGAGGCCAGCCGAATCTCCAGAATCCATAGGAAGCTGCTGAGCCGGTTGAAGCCCTGGAGCAGATCCTCCCGGGTGCACAGACCGTTCAGGTCCCGGAAGGCCCGGTAACAGGCCAGCTCCGCCCCACGGGCCGTGGTGCGGGCCCGGTTGATGGCGAGAAGAGCCCGGCTCTGGGTATGGTCCGGCATAAAATGGGGCTGATTGTAGTACTTTTGCGGCGTGTGACTTCTGGCCCGGAGCTCCGCCGGATCCAGGCCGCCCAGACGCATGGCCTCCATGGGCTCATTCAGCACGTCCCGGCGGAGGGCCTGCCGTGCAAATTCCAAAGCGTCCCCCAGGTCTTTGCAGATGGTCCGGTAGCCCTCGTCCATAGCCTCCCGCTGGGCCAGAAGCAGGTCCGCCTCCAGGCTGTCCACGCACCCCCGGAAGAGAATCCGGGGGGTGGTCCTTGGGGACCAGCACCTGGGCGTCCAGGTGGGTCATATGCTCCGGCTTTTCCCTGAAGCTCCGCCCCTGGAGCGTTTTGTACACCTGGGGCTTGGCTGCCTCGGGGGACAGAATCTCAATGTGGTTGCTCCGGAGAAAGTCCCGGGCCCCAGGGGTCAGGTGATCCCCGGGAGCCAGGTAGAATACCCTGCGGCCTTCCCGGGGTTGCGCAGATTGGCCCGGACTGATGCTTCGGTGTAAAGGGCCATAGGTTATCCTTCCCCACCGGCCATTTCCCGGCCCTTGGGCAAAATAGCGGCGACTTCAGAGTGAGGCCGGGGAATCACATGGACGGAGATCAGCTCTCCCACGTTTTCCGCCGCCGCGGCGCCCGCGTCGGTGGCGGCCTTGACGGCCCCCACGTCGCCGCGGACCATCACGGTGACCAGGCCGCCGCCCACCTGCTCCTTGCCCACCAGCTGGACGTTGGCGGCCTTCACCATGGCGTCGGCCGCCTCGATGGCCCCCACCAGTCCCTTTGTCTCCACCATTCCCAATGCGTTGGTATTGCTCAAATCAGACATCATGCTCGTCTCCTTTTATTACATTAATTTTTTTTCATAATTTCTGCCGCCAGGGCATTGATTACGGTTTCACTGATGGTGCAGTGGCTCTGCCGGGCGCCTTCCACATCCCGACGCCCCAGGCCACCCGGCGGATGTTGATGAGGTCCAGGGGACCGATGTTGTTGGAGGAGGAGCTGCCGCCCACGGCGCCGCAGCCCAGGGTCAGAGCCGGAAACAGGTTGGTGGTGGCTCCAATGCCTCCCAGAGCGCCGGGAGTATTCACCAGGAACCGGGACACAGGGATCTCCAGGGCAAAGCGGCGGATCACCGCCTCGTCCCGGGCGTGGATCATGAAGCTGTGTCCTGCGCCCTCATGCTGCAGGACCGCCACGGCTTTCCGCATCACGTCGTCTTCGCTCTCCTCCACGTAAAGAGCCAAAACCGGGCACAGCTTTTCCCAGGAATAGGGGTGCTTGGGGGCCTGTCTCCCGCTCCTGGGCCACCAGGACGGTGGTCGACGCCGGGACCGAAATCCCTGCCAGCTCCGCAATTTTCTTGGCACTCCGTCCCACCACCTTGGGGTTCAGGCGGCCATCGGGACGGAAAGAGAATGGCGGCCACCTTGCTTGCCTCTTCCGTGGAGAGGAAGTAGGCCCCCCTGCTTCAGGGCCTCCTGGCGGACCTGCTCGGCAATGGGCCGCTCCACAATGATGCTCTGCTCCGAGGCACAAATGGTGCCGTTGTCAAAGGTCTTGGAGCGGATGATATCTGCCACGGCTTTGGGGATGTCTGCCGACTTGTGGATATAGGCCGGGCCGTTTCCCGCGCCGACACCGATGGCGGGCTTGCCGGAGGAATAGGCCGCCTTCACCATACCCGGGCCACCGGTGGCGAGAATCAGACGCACCGGAGGGCACTTCATCAATTCGTCTACAGCCTCCATGGTGGGAGTTTGCAGGCAACCCACTGCGCCCCGGGGGCAGCCGGCCCCTTCTGCGGCCCGGGCCACAATCTCCACGGCCCGCTGGTGCATTTGGCTGCCGCCGGGTGGGGGAAAATACAATGGAGCAGCCAGCCTTCAGGGCGATCATGGCCTTATAACACACGGTTGAGGTGGGATTGGTGGAGGGAACAATGGCGGCAATGACCCCTACGGGGGACTCCCACATCCCAGACCTTTTGCGCCGGGTCCTCCCGGAGAATGCCCACGGTCCGCTGGTCCCGGATGGCCTCCCAAACCCGCTGGGCCGCAAAGCGATTTTTGATTTCCTTGTCCTGGGGGTGCCAAACCCCGTTTCCTCCCAGGCCATGCGGCCCAGCTCGCCGGCACTGGACAGAAAGGCCTGGCTGACCGCCTGGACAATGGCATCCAGCTTTTCCTGGGAGAAGGTGCGAAGGACCTTTTGCGCTTCCTCCGCCTGCTTCCCCAACTCCCCTGGCTTCCCTGCCGGGAAGCCAAATCCTGATCCATGGTGATTCCTCCTTAATGATGTTGATTCCTGTTACTTGTTTCCCCTGCTTCCCGTGGGGCAATCCCGGGAAATCTCCATCCCAGGCTCTCAGCGAGGCTGGTGGTGCGGTGCGAGCGGAACGGTCAAGACCGTTCCCCTACGCGAGGAGAGCGAGCCGATGCCCACATTGGCCCATACAGCCAACGGCAGTTGTATCCCATGAGCTGTACGCATGTGACCCTGTGGAAGCCAGGGACGCTGCCGGGCCGGTTATTTGGGGCGGGCGGCGATTTCCTCTACGGCGGCGGCGAAGGCGTCGCAGGCGGCGCTGCAGGCGGACTGGGTGCCGGTGAGCAGGCGCCGCCGAAGTTGGTCTCAGAAGGGGGGCCATACAGCTTGGCAAGGCGCACATCCGCCGCCTTCAGGGCTGCGTCCATGGCCGTCATGGCCTCCACAGGCGGGGGAATGAGGTATGCCAGGGGCTCTCCCTCCCGGATGCCTGCCTCCTGGGACAGGAAGGAGCCGGTGCGGCTGACAGTGTGAGCCAGGTAGGCAAGGCCCTCCCGGGCATTGGCCTCCCCCGAAAGCCTACCTCTCCGCCGGCGAGAACCTGGAGAGCGGCTTCCATGCCACTGCGCACTTCAGAGGGGTGGGGCCGGAGAGAATGCCGATCACCTCCCCGGCCAGGGGGTGGAGGCATTTGCTGCCCCCTGCGTAAAGGCTTCTGGCGTAGGATACCCGGACGGTAGAGGCCTTGGTGGCCTCATCCAGGGCGATATAGGTGACGTCGTCGCTGTCGGAGGACAGGAGCCCCAGGCACCGCCAGTCGCCCTGGACCCCCAGAGCATGGCACAGGGCGGGGTCTGCGTTGGGCAGGTACTGCACCGACAGAACTTCTACGGGAATGACCGGCCTCACGACACTTCACCTCGCAGCAGATCCACCCCGGAGGCCTTGGCCTCCAGAATCTTCATTAGGAGCTGGGCAATGTGGGCGCCGGCCTCTACGGCAGGGGTTCCCTGACGGTGAATGTTGGACACCACAGTGCGTTTGGATTCCGGGATGCCGGTGTGGGGACCATAGGTGATATAGGCGGACATAGACTCCGCCGTCACCAGTCCCGGCCGCTCTCCCACCAGGATGCACACCACCTGGCAGCCGGTGAGGTCACCCACAAAATCTCCCGCGCCCCACCCGGGCGTTTTTCTACATATAAGATGGGGCCCAGATCTACGCCGTAGGTTTTCAGGCCCTGGTCAATGGCCCGGCGCAGTCCATGGCGTTGGCCAGAATGGCGGCGGAGGACAGGCCGTCGCCAATGACCAGCTGGATTTTGGCCCCTTGGGGCAGGCTCTTGCGGATGATCTCACTGTTTTCCGGATCAAACCGCCGCCCCCCAGATCCGGCCGGGTCAGGTATTGCTCCCGGCTCTCGCAGCAGGTTTTCACAGGAATCAGGCCGTTTTTCTGGGCAAATTCCGGCCCAATTTCGGAAAACACACTGTCCTGAGCGGCAGCATGGTCCGCCCGGAAGCGGAGCATTGTAACTGTTTTATACCGGGGACCCGCCCGGCCCACCCCCAGCCGGGCGGGGGTCTTGGCCTTAAGCTGCCGGTATGCGGGGCCATCTGCGGGTGCTCCACCAGATATTGCTCCCTCAGGTCAATTTCTGAGATATCCGGCAGCAGCTGCCCTGGGTCTTCCGGTTTGCCGGGCCGGTTGGGGCTCCAGCACTGTGGGGCGGTATTCGCTTCCCTTTGACCTGAGGCTCCGGCTGGGGAGCCAGCTCCCGCAGCATTTGGGCCACCAGAGTTTTGAGTTCCTCTTGATTCATAACTGCCTCCCTTACAACAAAGCGGAGCCATCCCCCGCTTTGGGGGTCAGGGCGGCCGTTTTCCACAAAGCCCATCTTCTCCAGCCAGGCTTGGAAGGGTGGAATGGCGGTGAGCCCGAAGATCTCCCGCAGAGCCGCCGTCTCGCGGAAGCCTGTGGTCTGATAGTTGAGCATCATGTCGTCGCCGTGGGGAATGCCCATGAAGTAGTTGCATCCGGCCGCGGTCAGGAGGACGGCCAGGTCCTCGATGTCGTTCTGGTCGGCCTTCATGTGGTTCGTGTAGCAGGCGTCGCAGCCCATGGGAATGCCGGTGAGCTTGCCCATGAAGTGGTCCTCCAAACCGGCCCGCGTCACCTGCCGGGCGTCGTACAGATACTCGGGTCCGATGAAGCCCACCACCGTGTTCACCAGGAAGGGCTGGAAAACCGCTTGGCAAAGCCGTAGCAGCGGGCCTCCATCGTCACCTGATCCGTGCCGAAATGCGCCTCGGACGACAGCTCCGAGCCCTGCCCCGTTTCGAAATACATGACGTTGGGGCCCTCCGCCGTGCCCCGGGACAGAGCCATGGCCCGGGCCTCCTCCAGGGTTTTGGCGGAGAAGCCGAAGGCCTCGTTGCCCTTCTGGCTGCCCGCGATGGACTGGAAGATGAGGTCAGCCGGGGCGCCGGCCTCCACGGCGGTCATTTGAGTGGTCACGTGGGCCAGCACGCAGGTCTGGGTGGGGATATTCCACCGCTCCTTCACTTCCCGGAATCGTTCCAGCACCTCCTTTACCCGTTGGGCAGAATCGGTGACGGGGTTGAGGCCAATGACGGCGTCGCCAGCTCCGAAGGTGAGGCCCTCCAGGGTGGAGGCCAGAATTCCATCTGGGTCGTCGGTGGTGTGGTTGGGCTGCAAACGGCACGACAGCGTCCCCGGCAGGCCGATGGTGGTATTGCAGTGGGCGGTAATGCGGATCTTTTTGGCGGCATAGATGAGATCCAGGTTGCTCATGAGCTTGGCCACTGCCGCCACCATCTCCGAGGTGAGCCCCCGGCTCAGACGGCGAATGTCCGCGCCGGTGGTCTTCTCATCCAGAATCCACTCCCGCAGGTCGGAGACGGTCCAGTTGCGAATTTTGGTGTATTGGGGTTCGTTGACATCGTCCTGGATGATGCGGGTAACCTCGTCCTCCTCGTAGGGGACGGCGGGGTGCTCCCGCAGGTCGGACAACAGCAGGCTGGCCACCACCACCTTGGCGGCGACCCGCTCCTGAGCGGTCTCCGCCGCCAATCCCGCCAGGCGGTCTCCGGTTTTGTCTTCATTGGCTTTGGCCAGGGCGACCTTGATGTCCCGGAATGCATATGTCTTGCCCAAAAGCCTTGTTTTCAGAATCACATGGATTCACTCCCTTTGTGAATTCTACATCGATATTTCCTATCGCCTGGTCTGAGCCTCAGGCCAGAACCAGAGTTTTTCTTTACCACGGGATAGGCTGCGCCGCCAGCTACCGGGGCGGCCACATCCAGGAAGCTCCCATCGGGAAGCTCCAGCCCATCCAGGCACAGAAGAGGGCCCGGCAGACGGGTCGCCAAGGCTTGGCCCAGGGCCTTGGCCATATCTTCTCCAGTGACCACCACAGCGGGCTGCCCAGTTGGGGCAGAATCTCAGCCAGGCGGCCCGCCAGGTTGGCCAGGTCATCGTAGCCCGGGCTGGGCAGGCCGGGGGAGAAACAGGGCGGCGGGGGAGTCCTCCTCCCACCGGGCCCGAAGCTGTGCAATCCGCTCCACCAGACGGCGGGTGGGCAGATTCTGCTCTTGGTCTGTGAGAGCGAGGACAGGCAGATTTTGCAGAGGGAACCTGACGTCCCGGGCGAACACGGTGCTGCCGGAGAGTTGGGTGCTGTGGCATCCTGCTCCGATGACGGTGGCCCGGATGGTTTCCTCCCCCCAGAACATAGTCCCCCTGGCACAGGGCGCTGCGCCGGATGGCCCGGCCCAGGAGCACGCCGATGTCCCCGTAGGCAAAGGCATCGGGAGGCGTCTGCCGGATCAGATCCGCCACACCGCCGGAAAAGGACAGGGTGATTTGCCCCGGCGGCAGGGGGGATTTGCCGATTGGTCAGGAGGCTGGGGGAATCTCTCCTTGCCGCAGGCCAGCCGCCACCTCCAGAGCCTGGACCAAGCGCTCTATAGTAGGGGCCAGGTCCGCTTCCGTCACCCGCTGGCCCGGTCCCAAATGGCATAAGCCCTGGAGAACGGGAGACACATACTGGATGACGCCTCCTGCTACCTTGATGAGCCGGCCTCCCACATTCAGGCAGCCGGTCTCGGTCACATGTCCGGCCTCCACCAGAGCCAGATTGCTGGTGCCGCCGCCGATGTCCATGTGGAGCAACCGTTTTGCCGGTCTGGGCGGAGAACCGTTCGGCGCCTGCGCCTTTGGCTGCCAGGACGCTTTCCAAATCCGGCCCAGCGGTTGCGACTACGAATTCCCCGGCAAATTCCTTCAGGCTGTCCAAAACGGCCCTGGCGTTTTCCTTCCGTGCGGTCTCGCCGGTGATGATGATGGCCCCAGTGGATACCAGCTGGGGCTCAATTCCCGCCAGACGGTATTCCTCCGCCACGATTTGCCGAATGCCTGCCGCATCCAGCCTTGTGGCAGACAGAAGGGGGGTAAAATGAATGGGGCTTCTGGTACAGGATCTCCCGGTCTCCGATGGTGAAGTCGGGAACGGCATAGGCATTGGCCCGGTTTTCTACCGTAAGGCGGGAGAAAATCAGTTGCGTGGTGGAAGTGCCTACGTCGATGCCAACAGAGTGCAAGGTTCACCCATGGCCTGCGACCTCCTTTAAAAAGTTCCTCCAGAAGGCCACGGCTGGGTTCCACGGGATTGGTCTTGCAGCAGGGGTCCGCCAACGCAGCCTCTACAATGGTTCCCAGGTTTCGTTGCAGGTCCCGTGGGGCTACCCCTGCCTCAGCCAGTGTGGCAGGCAGGCGCAGCTCCCGGCGCAGGCGAATCAGCCCATTTTTCAGGTTCCGCAGGGCAATGGCTTCGGCAGAGCCCCCAGGCCTGCCTGCCGCGCCAAGGCGGTGTAGGCTGCACCTGCTGCCACACCGTTGCAGGCCACCACGGCGGGCAATAAAATGGCGTTGAGCCGTCCATGAGGTACGTGAAATTGCCCACCCAGGCTGTGGGCTAAGGCGTGGCAAATCCCTAGTCCCGCCTGGGAAAAGGCCATGGCCGCCATGGTGGCAGCCAGGTGAATGGGCAGCCGCACCGAGGGCTCCCCCACCGTAGGAAGCCGGCAGCAGGGAATAGGCTGTGCAGAAGGCGTCCCGGGCCAGGGCATCCGTGATGGGACTGGCGTTCCGCCCCGCCACGGCCTCCAGGGCATGGGCCAGGACGTCAAAGCCTGCATCGGCAATGAGGCTCCGGGCAGCTCCTCCAGTAGCTCACTGTCCAAAATTGCAATCTGGGGCCGGAGACGCTCGCTGACCAGGGGGTGCTTGACCTTGTTGTGGGTCAGGATGGCAAAATCCGTCACCTCCGAGCCGGAGCCGGAGGTCGTGGGGATGGCGGCCAGAGGAATGGGTTCGCCGGAGAAGTACACCATGGCTTTGGCCGCGTCCATGGGACTGCCGCCCCCAGGGCTACCACCAGGTCCGGCTGGAAGGCCTTCAGCCTGGCGGTACCCCGGGCGATCAGCTCCGCCGTGGGATCTGGAGTCACCTGATCAAAAATTTCCTGGCATTCTCCCGCTGACCGGGCAATTTCCAGGGCCGTCCCCCTTTCTGAGAAGAAGGAATCTGTCACCAGGAAGACCCGCTTGGCCTCCCGGTCCTTTAAGCTCCACCGGGCCCCGGGCCCAGCGATAATTTTGGTTCCGCAGGCAAAAAGGTCTGCAAGGACACCACCGCTTTCTACCATGTTTGTCAGAGGTAGTATTTCCCGGACCGGAAAAAAAACATGTGGCGTCGGAGAAAAATTTGCACGCAGACGGGCAAGGGAGTTGACATCAGGAAAAAAAGTGTGAAAAAATAAAACCTCTCACCTTGGCAATTGCTTTTTAGGTGGGAGGTTGGAGCATATATACTGAGCGCTTCCATGGAGGGATATTGATGAGTGACACCAGGCTAATTTTGGGCATATGCCCCAAATGTGGAAAGAAAAATTGCAGATCCCGGCGGAGCTGCACCGGTTTTCCTGCCTGTACTGCGGGTCGTGGCTGCATGTGGAGGAGTTGCTTCCGGAGCTGACTACGACCGCATCGATTTCTCAGGCGCAGGAGGCTTACAATTACGTGGCTGCACATCTGCTGGCCTGCGTTACCGGGTATCCGGACGCCTTTCGCCATTTGACCAAAACGGAGTTTGAGCCCTACTTTCAGGCATGCTACCGGCAAGCTTGCCGACCGGTGTTCCGCGCCATGGATGCTGCCGCCCAGGCAAGACCGCAGGAGGGGGCGGAGGCGGCTCTGGCGGCCCTGGCAGACATTTTTTTCTTGATCAGGTGGAGGATTGGAGCGTGAAAAATAAACGGGGACTAACGGGCAGAGACGCCCTTCTGGATGATGTGAAGTGCACCATTTGTCTGCTGCTGATCCCCGGCATTCGCCTGGAGAGGACCTCGGCCTGTGAGGACTTTTGTCGGATTCTCCGGGAACAATGGCTGATCCGGTATCCGAAAAGGTCTTCCAACTCACCACCTATGAAGAGATCTGCCAGGGCTTCCAGCGGAAGAAGCTGTGCTTTATCACCACGGCGGTGTGCGCTCAGTCCGGTAAGCCTGACGATTGCCCAGAGCTGGCTGCATTTCGGAGCTTCCGGGACAGCTACCTCCAGTCCCAACCCGATGGGCCACGCCTCATCGCCCAGTATTATGACCTGGCCCCTGGCATTGTCACCGCCATTGGCCTGATGGACAACCCGGCTAAGGTTTACCCTTTCATTTGGGATGTCTACCTCCGACCCTGCTATGAAGCACTGGAGCGGGGAGAGGCGGAAGCCTGCCAGAGCCTTTATACGAAAATGGTCCAGGAGCTGGCCAGAAGGTATTTGCGCATTCAAATCTAGGGATGTCTCTCAACGATCATCTACCCGCCGGGTTTCGGTGGGTAACAGCAATAAAAAATGTGGCAAAGGACTCACGTCACCTAAAGAGGCTGCCTCAAAAGGAAATTTTGAGACAGCCCCGGCTCCAGAGGGATTTAATTATTTTGCTCCCCTTTTTGTTGGGGATGAAAACAATACATACTGCCCGGTTTTTTCAGACAGGCCATAGCTGGTTCCCTCTGGTAGATTGGGAATGCACAGGCCGTCGATTTGAGTCCCGCGTTCTTGGGTAAGCAGCAGATACTCTCCCTCCGAAAGGTTAAAGTTCACCAGATTTCCAGCCAGAGTTAAATTGTTCTTGCAAAGCAGTACCAACAATTCTCCGGGTTCCATGGTGATCTGGGGAAGTGCACATTTCTGCGGTTGATCAGGGTTGTCAGAGATGCACATTCCGGACAAATCAATTGGCGCACTGCCTACATTTTTCAACTCGATCCAGTCGTGGTTCCCTTTTGCATAGACCTCGTTGATTACAAGCTTCCCAGATTTACAATTCCTTGTGCATAACGTGACCTCCACGAACGAAGAGCCGTTGACTTGCGCAGCGTCTAAATAGAGATCCTGCGTCTCACAGACAACGCCATTTACAAGCCAGTGGTCAAATTCTTGGCCCGGTCCAATCTCTGCCCGTAAGGTGACGCCGCACTCAGCAAAATACGTTCCCGTATATGGACTGCCATAGGTAACTTGCATGTTTTCCAGACGAATGCAGCTGCCAGGTGCGTCTACGGACATGGAAAGGGTATAGGCGCTTTCACAAGAAAAATAATGGCGCAGCTGCTCGTGCACGACATTTCTGCGGCCGAGCGCCATGTTATATATGTCATTGTAAGAATCTTCTGATGTCTCAGATAAGCTTTTTGAAATTAAGGAACCAAATTTTTTTCGTTCTGCTTTTTAGGGTGGTGAGCTTTTCTTTTTCTTTGCTCAGGCGTGAGCAAAGGCTTTCAGGACTCCATGTTGTATTGGTGAGATTTTAGCACATTGCAAATAAATTTTTTCGCGGTAGCCGGGATACTTCAGAAGGAAGTCTAACAGTTCAGAGTAATACCAGGAGTCTTTTTGTCATCAGCTCACTAAATTGATCGGGCTTGCTTCGCAAACAAGTGTCCAAATCATAAAGAATAAACCGGTACCTGCCATCGGAAAAAGCATTCCCTTCCACTGCTTGCCCTGTATAACGCCATCCCCGGTAATTATTGTGCAGCCAGTCCAAATTATTTGCCACCATTTCAAAAGCGTAATATAAAAACAGATCATCTATATCCACAATTTTTTTTTTTCCACCTGCTCCCGGATGGCAGGGTCCTGGATGTCCTCCTGCAGAAGTTGATTCAGACCAGTAGCAGCCAGAAGCTCACGCTCGGAACCAAATTGATTATCTACAATCAGCTCTTTATTCAGTCCGTGCAGGTTGCCGAGGTAATCTCTATTTATGTGTTGCTGCAAGCACATGTAGCTGTAGTACTCTCCGTTTAGATAAACAATTGCCGGGATGGCATCTGCCACGTGGATCAAGCCCGATTCTTTGGCAAGAGGTGACAACACATTCCAAAGCAAGAAGGTATGGTTTCGGTCCTGCCCTCCGTTGCGCACGATGATCTTGTTATAAGAATCGACAGCCAGCGGCTCGGTTTGCTCTGTGGCTGCAGTCATAAACCAGCTGGCAGGGAAATCTGCAGTTTCCCCAGTCCGGTTCCAGTTTGCGGAAAGCTTAAAGGATTTGACATCAAGATAAGACGAAGCGCCGCCGGAGATGCTGATTCCCACATCATCTTGTCCACCTAGGAGATTTCCACGGTTATCATAAAACTCGGCATAGGCGTCTCGAATCCATGCATCTCCACGCTGCTTAAAATTTGCGGGCAATTGCCAGGGCTGCAAGCTGTCGTAATCACCTCCCGCTGCAATAAAGTCGTCCTTGGTCTTTCCCTCTACCATAATCCCGGTTCCATAATCATACAGGTTGTCTGGATCCGTGGAAAGACTCACAATGATCATGTCTTCCGGTAGTGCACCATTTTCCAGCTGCAGTACCGTCTTGGTATAGGCCTGAGATAGCTGATCTTTATAAGAAACGGCAGCACGAATGATCACCCCTTTGCTCATATCCCCGGCAGGTAAAACGAGAGGCCCTTCATAACAGGTGTCGGATGTGTCCGGGACGCTGCCGTCTAACGTATAGTAAATTTTGATATCCCTTGGTACCCCTTCTGCTGGTGATAGTACAATGGATACGGTGTCTGCATTTTGCTCAACCGAGAATTCTACCAAC
>VOFJ01000807.1_pt1 | contig 28068 bp, 43 predicted proteins | sample 5384081 | NCBI WGS metagenome assembly VOFJ01 (sample SAMN12384729, study PRJNA508395) | human gut metagenome | isolation source: healthy gut I | host: Homo sapiens | reverse complement strand
TCTTCGTTCAGTGCATGTGCTGTATTTTTAGAGGTAATATTAAGTTTTACCAGCCTCTATTTTACTAAATCTTTTGATATTGATAAACTATACAATTCTATTGTTTATAAAGTAGTAGGAATAAAAGTTTGTTCCTTTTCTTGTAATATGTTTCTTTTAAATAAGAGCGTTGAGATAATAGTGAGTAAGAGAGGTCGAAGTTTGCCTAAAGATTAAGACTACTTGATTAATAAATCAATATATCAATGTCTAACTTAAATTTGTTTGAAATGAAAAAACTAAACTTTTTTTTCTTTCTTAGCCTTTTGCGTTGACGGGGTATTTTGTTCCGGGATTGCTCAGGGAAATAATACTGCGATCAACATTCCAGGCAAGTCAGGGTCAAATTATTTCCAATTCCGTTTTTCGGATAGTGCGTTGGGAACGCATACTGTAGGTGATGCTACTGTAGATTCTCGAACGAAAACGTTTTACGATGTCAGTGTGGATTAAGGCTTCTACTACAAAATGGAGATATAATGGGGCATTTACAGGATAATCGTTATCAAAATAGCGGATCTTTTTCTGTAAGGCTTACAGATGGAAAACTCGGTCTTTATGCTCGTGGTTATTATCCGAATGGTGGAGATAAATTTGCAACAGCGGTAAATACGCCATCTTCAGTTTCTTTTAGAAACAGGAGTTTGAACGTTTATTTCTATTGTGTCGGATGCTGTGAATAAAACGTTGACTTTGTATAAAGATGGAGTTCAAATACAGCAAGAAACTGTGGATGCGGAAGGTGGTCTTGGACTCTTACCTGATGCGTGTATAATGTTTGTTGGAGGAGAGAGTGATACGGATAAGGTTTTTTTGCCGGAGATTTTGGATATGGTTCAACTTTTGGAATAAAGCTTTGACTCCTGAAGAAATAAAAGCTTCAATGGTTAGTGTCGATCCATCTTCTGCTGAAGGTTTATTAGCGTATTATACATTTGTCGATAATGTCGATAATGAGTATCAAAATCAAGGTTCTGTTGAGAATCTTCCTGCAAAATTGGTCAGCGGACCGAAAAGGAGTGGCTCTGCAGCTTGGGAAGGAAAGTATTATGATACTTTTTCAACGGTTGCTTCTACATTAGTTGAAGGACATATTATTCCTGTTCAGCAGTTTACCTATACTTATACAACAGTCAATGGAGGATCTGTTACTGCAATGGTGGGAGATAATGTTATCAGTACCGGAGAAAAAAATTTGAGCCAGGATCGGTAATTGTATTGACAGTAGTTCCTGAGGAAAATTATAAAATTGACTTCTTTATTGGTAAATAATGAAGAAAAAGACAGGTGAAGTTGTCGGTAATACTTTGACATTACCGGCTCTATCTCTGAAGATTGACTGTGGTTGCTACATTCAGTAAACAGAGTACTCCGGTTGTAGCTAGTTCTGCAATTCATATACCTGAAAAAGTCTGGAAATAACCATTATATGTTCCGATTCGATGATCAGTTGTTAGGGAAGTCATACAAATGGTAGTACGGATAATGATCAGCGTATTCGCACTTTCACTATGTAATCTGCATGGGTGAAAACTGCAGGTACAACAGGGGATATCTTAGGTTTGGTACAGTCTAAATATTATGTAGAAAGTGGATCTTTCGGGGTTCGTTTGAGAAATGGAAATCTTGAATTGTTCTCTCGTTGTGTGACATTACCTAGTAACTTTGGAGATGATATAAATGTGAAGACAGGAGTTGCTTTGCCAATAGGAGAGTGGGCATTTATTACTGCAGTTATCGATGATGAAAACAAGACAATCGCATTGTATAAAGATGGTGAGTTGGTTACTCAGCAAAATTTTAAGCGGGATGGTTTCGGAATGTTGCCGGATAAGTCTTGTTTCTTTGTCGGAAATATGGATTTTACAGGAGATATCGAAGATATTCAATTATGGAAAGGAGCTTTAACTCCGGAGCAAATTAAAGCTTCCCGGCAGGCTATACTCAAGCACCTGAAGATCTGTTGTATTATTATAAATTTAATTCGGCAGATGTTGATATAACACAGTTCCTAATAAAGGTACTGGAGGTGAATGTGTTGCCAGAATTAGCTTATGGCACTGTAAAATGGACTCAAGATCCTGATTTTGGTTATGCTGTAGAAATGTATGTTTATACACCTCAAGTACCTGAATATGTTCAAGGACATGTTAAAGCTCAGCATATAGTTACTTATACAGGGACATCCGAAGGCGGAAGTTTTGTTGTTAAGAATGGAGATGCCATAGTAGAAAGCGGCAGTAGCGTAGATGAAGGAACTTGGCTGACGATAGAAGCTACCCGGAAGAGAACTATTTGGTTAAGGCGATCAAAGTAAACGGAGTAACGATAGACGGTCAAGGTTTCAATTTGTCTGAAGCCAGTGAAATTACAGTAGAATTTACGAATAAGCTGGTTTACAGATATTCACCGGTTGAAGGCGGAACTGTGTCGGCAAGTATAGGAGAGATGCCGTTGGACAATGAAGGCGAGTTTGATAGAGGTAGCGATGTCGTACTGACGGTATTGGCGAATGAACATTACGAGTTATCATCTCTGTTGGTCAACGGAGACGAAAAGAAAGAGTCTTTAGAACCGGAAAGCTGACGCTAAGCAATGTTCAGGAAAATATAACAGTGTCTGCGGTCTTCACGAAGAAAAAAAAATATTCGGTTACGTTCACGAGTACGGGAGACGGACAATTGGTGTTGAAGAACGGTAGCAGCAGTCTTTCGAGCGGAGCATTGGTTGAATACGGGACAGAGTTGACGGGTAGTTTGGTTTACAGTGATCCGACCCGATTATCGAAATTAACTAACAATGGAGAAAGCATATTGGAGACGGTAGTCAACAAGACGTTTACGATTACGGTAGAAGGATCAGTGGAACTTGTAGCAGAGTTTAAGGGTGCGACCTATACGGTTACATATCCGACCGAATTGACAGGTGGAAGTTGAAAGTAACGCAAGATTCCGACGGAGAAGAAATTCTTCGGGAACGGAGTTGCAGAAAAATACGGCTATCACGATTGTTCCGGAAGCTGAATTTGGGCTATGAAATCGGAAGTTTCACGGTCAACGGAGTAGATCGATTGACTGAGTTGTCGGAGAATGGTGGAGAATACTGGATCACGATAGCAGAGGATGTTGAACTGACTGTGACTTTTACGCCGTTGACAGGAATATCGGGGCTAAATTGACAGAAGTTTATTTCGACCGTACGACTTCGATATTGCATGCACCGGAGGGGGCAATGTGGCAGTATATAACATAACAGGGTCTGCTGTATTCGAAGGCCAAGGAACACAAAAAACTTGCAAAAATTTGTCTGTTGGTACTTACATTGCTAAAAGTGAAGACGGATAATGGTATCCGTACGATTAAGTTTATTAAAAAAATAAGTTTTTAGAATTTCTGTTTTATTAGGGGGAGTGATATCGGATTTCCCGGTTGTCTTCCCCCTTTATTTTTACTCTTAAAGCCTGTCTGGGTTTTTTACTTGGGTCAGGTTTGGGGAATATCTTTCGAGGATATTTTTATCGTTTTGCGAGGAGGATAGCGGGCTATTCGGTGAGGATAATATTTTTTTATCGGAAAATTCAGACCGGATCTTGAATATTTATTTAAAAACTGTTTGATTTTTTATGAAAAGAATTTTTACAATTCTTTTTTTATTTCATCTCGGATAAAATTTAAAACAGGTTTTTAATCTGTCAATATTTTGTTGTTTTATTGAATAACCTCTTTATTATGAAAAAAACAAAACATCTCATTTTATTTATTTTCTTGTTGTTTGTTCTTCGGTCGTATAGCCAGTCTTATACTGTTTATCCTATACCGCAGAAGATGACTATGGGAAATCAAACTGTAGAATTATCTCCCGTTTTTAATGTAATTATTGAAGACGATATACATACGACGACAATAGACCGGTTGAGAGAAGTAGTTGAGAATGCCGGTTTTACCATGTCGGTCAATGAAGCGGGAACAGCTTCGTCTGTTCAAACCAATATTTGGCTTGGAGTGAATGGTTCGGGAAAGGCTGCGGATCGGGCTTCATCTGTTTCTCGTTCGGTATTTGCCGACGGAAGTAATAAATTCGATCCTTATATATTGGAGGTCAATAAAAACCATCCTTTTGGAGATATCGTTATTTTGGGCAATGATAAAGAATCGGCCTATTACGGTATGGCGACATTGGAGCAGATGTTTGAACAGATGGAGGAAAATAAGTTGACTACCGTTGTTTTCGAAGATTATGCTTATATGGAGTACAGAGGTATTGTAGAGGGTTTTTACGGTTATCCGTACTCTGTGGAAAATCGTTTGAGTTTGTTGGAATATTGTAAACGCTATAAAATGAACCTTTTCGTTTACGGACCTAAGGCCGATCCTTATCATTTGGGATATTGGCGTAGAGATTATCCTACATCGCTTACTCAGGCCGAACAAGAACAAGGAATGATTACTCAAGACGATTTGAGAACGATAGCTGCTAAGGCACAAGCCTGTAACGTTAATTTTGTTTGGGCAGCTCATCCGGCGATGCAGGACGGCATAAGTTTTTCCAGTGAATCGGCAATGGATCCCGTGGGATAGAGGGCGATCATGAATAAATTCGATCATCTCTACGGGTTAGGAGTTCGAGGTTTCGGTGTTTTTATCGATGACATTACTTATACACCGAGTGGAAATATGCAGGCATATTTGGCAGATCAGGTACAAAAAAAGAAATTGAAAGAAAAATATAATACCGTTTCGGCGACAAAAGATGAGATGGTTTGTCCTCTGTTTTTTGTCCCGACAGCTTATGCGCTCAACTATGGCGGCTCTTATTCGTTGAATTCTTTGAAAAGCGTCGATTCGGATGTGGTAATTGCCTTTACAGGATATGATTGTTTTTCGAATATTCGAGGCAGTTCGTGTGCCGATATGGCGGGACGTGTTGGCCGTAATCCGTAATGGGTGGAATAATCCGTGAATGACGATCATGATGAACGAATTTATATGCGTGAGTGACAGCCCACTGGACTATTGAAGATTCTGAGCCGATACCCTCTTTAAGAGGTTTGATGCTTAATCCGATGGGACAAGCTCAAGCTTCGAAAGTCGCTCTTTCGGAGGCGCTGATTATGCATGGAATCCGGCTCGTTTTGAAAAAAGTTTCTAATTGGGAAGCTTCTATCCGAGTTTGGTCAAAAAAGACGATGAAGAGTTGAGGAACGCTATGCGGACTTTTTGCCATTCATTCTGAATCGGGTATAGAATTGAAAGAAACGGATGAGCTTAAGCCGTTATTCGATACGTTTAAATCATCTTATTCTGCAAGCGGGGAATTACCTTCTGTTACAGGTCAATTGGTTACTGAAATGCAAAAAATTTATGATGCGTGCGTTCTTTTGCGAACAATGGAGCATAGTGGTGATTCTGATCATGTGTTGTTTTATAAAGAAACGAAATATTGGATAGCTAAATTACAGTCGATGAGTAATATAATATTAAAAATCACTCACATTGCTTCAATCAGGGGAGAATAGTCAGTGTGTGGACTGATTTTTTAGTAGCAAAAGAAGAATATGCCAAGATACATACCGATCCGGATTTTTTGTCCCTGCATTGGAAGGTTCGGGCACATCGACAGAAAAAATCGTATGAGGTAACTCCTCCGATGTCAATATGATGCCTTTTGCAGACTGGATTATCGGCAAAATTGCAGATAAAGCTCGGTTTTGCCTGAACGGTCGCGAGATATAGTTATCATTACTAATGTGAAGAATCTTAACGGACCGCAGATAAGCTTAGGAGAATCAAGTGTCGTTTTAGGAAATTTATCCGAGTTTCTTTAAAAAGATGGGGAATATGTAGGAATTTATTTTAATGCGATAAAAAGTGTATCGGTGAACACGCTTCCTGTTTCTATGGCGGAGAAGTTTGCATTCGAATATTCTATTAACGGTAAGGAATGGACTGTGTTTACACCGGATGGTTCTGTTATGGATATGGCATATATTTCGGGATTCATAATAATAGCGGGAAAGTGCAGGAAAATTCCGGAAAATGAATTTACGATGTCCGTGTCCGGGACGACTCCGGGACTGTAACAGCAACAACCAACATGAGTGTCTATAGCACATATTCTGTAACGAATGTGATCGATGGTGATGTCGATACTTATTTTTGGAAAGACGGCGCTCAAGCTGTCGGTGATTATATTACACTTGATTACGGAGGAACACTTCCGTTTTTCGATATAACATTGACATTTACTTCGAATGATCGTCCGACAGGCAGCGGTGTGGTAGAAATATCCGGTGATGGGCAGAGCTGACGGAAGTGTCGACTTTTTACTGCATCGGAAATAGAAGCTAATAATTCGGTGTTCTCTTGTAATGCCGGTGGGAAGTACGGACGTTATGTCAGGATGCGGTTGACTTCTGTTTCTTTGAATAATTGGTTGCAGGTTGCTGAGTTTTCTGCATCTGTCTCAGGAACTACGCCGGTTGCAAGTGATCAAGATGGGAATCCGATATCTGTATTGGATGATCGTTCGCTGATGAACGGATATAAGTCGGATAAAGCAGGACACTTGATTTATCGTTTTACTGAGAATATATTGATCCAAAAGGTAAAGATTTACCATTATACTCAATTTACAACCGCAGCGGATAAGCCGTCGATTCAAGTCCTGGCAGATGGTGAATGGGTGGATAAAGGATTTTTGGATGATTATTGTACGGAGGTAGATGTAAGCGATTTGGATAATATATCTCAGCTTAAAATTATTTGGAACGAATCGAATATACCGACTTTATATGAAGTATTGCCGGAAGGACTTCCTTATAATGAAGGAGGTGAAGTTGTTACCCATTTTGTCGTTTCTTTTGAACAACCTGCGCATGGAAAAATTTCAGTAATGGCAGGTGATATGCCAATAGATTCGGGAAGCAGTGTAGAACACGACACAGAAATAACTATTTCGGTAAGTGCTGATGAAAACTATGAATTAACTGCATTTACGGTTAATGGAGAAAATCGGATGGGAAGTCTTCACGAAGGAGTTTTATACGATGACAGTGACAGAAGCTGTAACGATTGCGGCTGAGTGTAGCGAAAGAATACCGGTTATTGCTGGTTCTGCAATCCGTATTCCTCAAGCAAGCGGAAATAATCATTATCGGTTTCAATTTGACGATAAATTATGTGGAAACCATACGGTAGATACTCAAGTCGGAGATGAGCGCATACGCACTTTTACGATGTCCGTATGGGTAAATCCGTCGGTAAGCAACGGAGATATAATGGGTGCGGTACAGTCAGCATTTTATGTTGGATCAGGTTCTTTTGCCGTGCGTTTGACTAATGGTAAATTAGGCTTTTTACACGTTGTTACGGTAATGGCGGCTACGGTGATGATGTAACGGTTACGACAGATGTAGCACTGTCGATCGGAGAATGGGCATTTATAAGTTTAGTAATAGACAGTGAAAATAAAACCATAACTTTGTATAAGAATGGAGAAGAAGTGGCATCCGAAATATTGAATCGAGAAGGATTCCGTCTGTTGCCCGATGAGACTGTATTTTTGTCGGATGCATGGATTTTGCGGAGATATCGAGGATGTCAACTATGGAATGTTGCTTTAACACCTGAGCAAATCAAGTCTTCTCAAGCAGGATATGCCCGAATTCCCGAAAAACTTGTTGTATTATTATAAATTCAGTTCTTCGGATGTCGGTTTAACGGAGTTTCAAAGCAAAGGTGCGGGAGGCGATTGTGCTGCTTATTTGATGAAAGGGACGATTCAGGAATTGAGTTGGGTAACTTATTATCAGAATACGACTTCTCAAGTGCCGGAATATGTTCAGGGTCATAATCAAAATTTGTATAAAGTAACTTATCCGAGAAAGTTTAACCGGAGGGTATCTTAATGTCAGAAACGAAGAAGATGATTGTAGTGTCGTTTCGAACGGAATTATCAGAGAATACGGTTATAACAATCGAGAACCGATAGCTGACCGGGATATGAAGTAGGCTCATTTACTGTTAATGATGAAGATTGCCTTTCTGATCTATTAAATAACGGAGGCAAATATCAGATTACGGTTACTGAAGATGTAAAACATAACGATAACCTTTACATATTTAGACGGAGTTCGGGATGAAAAGACCCCGATATCTTACTTTGACCGTTCTACTTCGGTTTTATATGTTCCGTTGGAGGCAAAAGTAAAAGTTTATGATATTACCCGGCTCGTTCGTGTTTGAAGGAATGGGAACACAAAATTTACAAAACCTTTCGGAGGGCACTTACATAGCCAAAGTAAAAATGGATAACGGTGTTCGTACTATTAAGTTTATTAAAAAAAAAGAGATTTAAATTTTAGTTTTTCATTCAGAAAGATACTCCCTTATGGGAAAAAAAAGCAAAGTGTATCCTAAAAAGTGAAGCATAAAATTTTGAAGATATAGTTTGACGAAGCCTTATAAGGGGTATCTTTTGATAAAAAAAAAGAAAATGAGAAAAAGCTTATTGATGTTTTTTTTTGTTATTTCTGAGTACTCTGTTTACCGGGTTGAAAGCTCAAGAGTATATAAACAGATAATCCTTTTGAGACGATGATCCAGGTTGGGTTCTATGAATGTTAAGAACCCGATTTATCAAATGCCTTCTGGTCAGGCCGGAGTGCATATATCGTTTCTGCTATTACATCCGGAGATGCTGTTCGTTATCCTTTAGGCTATACTGTTGCCTCTACGCCTGACCGGCATTTTATAATTGTTTCTAAAGCTACTACTTTGGTGGAGAAAAGAACGTCAGTTCGATTTAATTATTGAGGAAAATGTATCTATTTCGGACAATTTGTTACTATTTATACAGATTGGGATCGTGACGGTGTCTTTGTTAGTCAAGATCAGTCCTCTTTAAGTATGAGAGATAAAAGGATTTACTGCTTCTTTTCAAGTTCCTGCTGATGCAGAATTGGGAAAAGCCGGATACGATTGGGCTAGACTCGTCCCGGCCTTCAGGCCCTCGGATGTTGCAGTTTCTGGAGGACGTGTGTATGATTTTGTTGTTTATGTTATGGACAAGACCGATCATGATGATTGTTATATAAGTGTTTCTTCTAGTAATGATAATTTAGGTAAGGCGGTTATTGAGACAGTTGCTAATGCAAATGGTAGGTATGATAAAGGTTCTTCTGTTACGGTGAAAGCCGAACCCCTCTTCTTCTGCTGCAAATTTTGAAGGGTGGAAAGTTGGACAAGATATTATAAGCCGAGATCAGGCATACACCTTTACGGTAAATGAGAGCATGCATATTATTGCTGTTTTTTCTACCGTAGAGCCCGAGTTATCTGCTCCTCAAACGAGTACCGAAGCAAATCCGATATGGTTTCAGATAAAAAATGCTCATACGGCTACGGAGCGAGCAAAACCGTTATATCGCTTATGATGAAAATCCTACGGGAGAATATTCTTCTAATTTACGTGCTGAACGTCCGGCTGATATAAGCGATAAATTTTTTGTGGAGGTTAGAATCTCTGTTTCTGGAAATAGGGTTAAGATTATTAATAAAACCAGTATGAAACAGATTTACAGTTCTGGAGTTTTTGGAAACGCAAGAGCTGACTGCTGAGGTAAACGGGAGCGAGTTTGTCATAGAACCCAGTGGTAATGCAAACGGAAGTTATTCTATAAAATATGAAGGTAACGATGGTTTATTGTTGAATGCAAAAGATGGTTTATGGAAAATTGTTTTATATAATGCTGGGGTAGGTACAGGATCGGGTTGGTATTTTTATCGTGTTCCTTTTACATCTACCGGTGTGGAAAATGTTTCGGTTACTCAAGTGAAGGCTTTTTGTCGGATGGCATAGTCCGGATGAAAGGTCTTCCGGAAAAATGTTCTGTGAAAGTGATTAATCTTTCCGGGCAGGTTATAGGAGAGTTTGTTCCCTCTGATGTAAATTGCGAATATAAACTAAGATGTCCTGAAGAGTTTGTTATTCTCATGGTTAAGATTGAGGGACAGAAACCTCTTTTTCATTGAAACTTTATAATAGATCTTGATTTTTTTAATTTCATAAAACGAAAAGATACCGATGAATTCAAAATATTTTTTATATCTGTCCGGCAGTTTATTATTTCCGTCTTCTTTATGTAAAGCACAAGTGAAAGATGCCGTTGCGACTACTGATCGTCCTAATGTGATTTACTTATTATGTGACGATATGGGCTACAGCGATATAGAGGCCTACGGGCAGCAAATGATTTCGACTCCGAATCTGACGAAAACTCGTGCAGCAGGGAATGAGTTTCACTCAATTTTATGCAAGTACGGCTGTAAGTGCTCCTTCCGGGCATCTTTAATGACAGGACAGCATACAGGACATACCAAAATTCGTGGAAATAAAGAGATACAACCTGAAGGGCAGGAACCTCTTGATCCGGAAGTAAAACATTAGGAAATCTTTTTCAAAGAAAACGGATATGTTACAGGTTGTTTCGGTAAATGGGGAATGGGATATCCCGGATCGGGAGGAGAAGCAAAATGATATGGGGTTTGATGTTTTCTATGGGTATAACTGTCAACGTAAAGCTCATAAATATTATCCCTGATTATTTGTGGAATAATAAAACGAAGGAGTATCAAAACGGACGTTATTCACAGGATGCGATTCACGAGCATGCACTTAAATTTATCAGAGATAATAAGGACAAGGCATTTTCGGATATTTTACTTATACGATACCTCATGCTGAGTTGACACAGCCTCAAGACAGTATTGTGGAAATGTATAGGAATAAGTTTTATGAGCCTAAACCTTTTATTCTGATGGTGATTACGGGACGGCTTTAAATCCCCGCACACAATTTGCCGCGATGATTACTCGTTTGGACACTTATGTCGGTCAGATAATTGAAGAGCTTGAACGACAAGGTATTGCCGATAAAACTTTATTTATTTTCACCAGTGATAACGGTCCTCATCAGGAGGGTGGTGCCGATCCTTATTTCTTTAATACAGAAGCACGTTTGAAAGGTCTTAAAAGAGCTCTTTACGAAGGAGGTATGCGAGTACCTTATATTGCTTATTGGCCTGGAAAAATTCAACCCGGTAGTATAAGTCATATTCAGGCTGCCGGATGGGATATGATGCCTACATTTGTAGATTTATTAGGTGTCGATTCGAATTGGAGAAAGAAGCGATGGATGGAATTTCTATCTTGCCTACTTTATTAAATAAAGGAGAACAGCCGTTACACGAATTTCTGTATTGGGAATTTCATGAGGAAGGCGGGCGTCAGGCCGTACGTGCCGGAGATTGGAAACTTATTCGTCAACAGATCAGTTCGGGAAATCCGACACATGAGTTGTATAATATAGCTGAAGATCCTCATGAAGATAATAATGTCGCTGCTCAATATCCTGAAAAAGTGGAAGAGTTGAAAGCAATTATGGATCGTGAGCATGAGCCTTCTTCGTTATTTAATTTCGGTAAATAAGGTTCTCGATTTGAGATATAATGATGAAATAAAAGAGGGTGTGTCAAAACTCAATTTTTTGAAGATATGAACTTATAATTTGAAATTTGAGTGCCCTCAAAAGGCTAAAAAAAACAGGTCGTATCATTACTCAATCTGACATGAACCCCAAAAGTTGGATGGTTTAACATTATTAAGAGGCTCTCTTTAGATTGGAATAAAGCTCATTATTGCCGGGCTTTTTCCATTTTCTCAGTTGATTCTATCATTATTGATAGCGTATGTACTTTTTACTAGTTCCTTGGCGAACTGCTCTACGCTGTCCCACTCCTGCAAATATAACAATTCGAACTTCATAAGTCCAAAGAGTTCTCCATCATTGCATTGTCAGAGCAATTTCACTTTTACGCGACATACTTTTGTACTATATGTTTATCTTTCAATGCACTGATACCTCATATGCTGATAATTACCATCCCTGGTCAGAGTGTAATATAAATCCCTGGGATGTCCGTTTTCCCTGAATGCTTTGTCATACCTATTTTTGCCATCTTTAGGTCAGGATGGGCTGTGGGTGTAGGATATGATCTCCGTTAGACATATCAGGATAGGAAGAAAATCTTGTATCCTTTATTTTGACTTCAGTAACATCTGGTTGTCATTTTCTGGTTCGGTGCAGTTGCGATGAAGTCCCTGTCTATGACATTAAGACTACCTTGCCCTATTTCGCCTTTATAAGACTTATATTTCGCCTTCTTTCTCCTACCATACAAGCTCATCTCTACCATAAGTTTCTGTACAGTCTTATGGTTAAGATGTATGCCATCATTACTCAGCTGAGAGGTTATTCTACGATAGCCGTAGCGTCGCTATGATGGTCATATATCTTACAGTGCAACTCTTGCATCATCGTAACCGTCGGGTTCTGATAGCCTTTTCGTATGATAATGGTAGTATGTAAGATCTAGCCATCCCTGTCTTCTCGAGGAGAATCTCAAGACCATGTTCCTGCCTTAGTTCTTGGATGGCTTCCATGAAATCTCTCTGAGACGGGCTTCTCTTGCTTCTACTAAGGCCTTCACTTTTTTAACAGGAGCATTCTCCGCCTCCAGTTCCTTTACGCGTAACTGTAAGAGTTCCAACTCTGTCATTTCGTCGGTTCCTTTTTCCGTGGTCTTCCCATATCGTTCTTTGGTGGTCGGCCTTTAGGCCTGATGATGACAATGCATCATAGCCGTGAACTCTAGCGATTCTTTTTCCATTCGGATATTTGACTAGAAGACATCATATTTCAACGATGCCGCCACCAAAGTTAAATGATTTTCCTCAATATCACGAAGAATTTGAAGTTTAAAGGCATAATCTGCCTTAACATTTTCTTCTTAATCAACCCAGACCCTTCTGACTGATAACGAATCCAAAAGAACTTAACAGCTGTTTACCTATTCCATAATGAAGATGAATATGATTGATGCTAAGTCCATTCTCAAGCATATGCATATACTTCAATCGTTCTGCATAGCCGTGTTTCTTTCTTTTTTTAAACCGGAACAAAACCCCCCGAAAGTTTTTTTGTCCAACTTTTCGGGGGTCATGTCAAAAACTTTGATGAATCGACTCTTTTTTTTTTTTGTTTATTTTACGGGAATAATTGACTATTCAGTGAAAGAAAACTTAAGAAATACTATTCGAGCACTTTATTATAAAATTGGGGATAGCTATTTACTCTTCTTTTTTTTTGTTACATCATTGAAAAGACAATCCGTATTTTTTCACCTAAAAGGGTTTGATATTCTTTGCAGAAGTTATCATCATATGCTTTTAGCTATACCATTTTATCATTTCGGCAGAAGATAGAACACTTGATGCGTAAAGCTTCTTCATTGAAACTGTCATGTTGAAAAATGGAGTCTGCTATTTTAATCGGAACTTGTCATTATTCTGGAATTCCTCTTTATGTAATAACAGATGTAACAAATCTATCGTTATATCTGAATAATGGCTTTTGAAACTGTCGAGGTAATCGCTTTCTGTATTAGGCAATAATGGTCCGTATAGAAGTAATTCAAGAACTTTGTTAAAAAAAATTCTTCATCATGTACTGTTGTTTTGGTTGCCTCGTCTATATAGTTTAAAAAGCAGTATGATAGTCGCAGAAAACATCGTCCCCTAAAAACTATTTTCCAAAAATTATTATCATTGACGATTTGTATATTACCGACTTTTTTCAAAAGCAATAGACGCAAACGACTGATAGAGACGTTACGGTTATTCGGGCAGACTTTTCGTTTTTGTCTCCCATAAAAGATCATCCAGTTTTTTTGCTTGTAATACCTCTGTTATCTTTTTCGGTATTGAGCAATATTAATAATAGAAGAGATTTTAAAATAGGAGTAAATGAAGAGGTTATATTTTCTCCTGTTTTACTTTTTACGTTGAATGACCCCAATAGACATATACATGCACGATCACGATTAAAAATACGGTTTATCCGGGACGGTAAAGATCAAAGAGTCTGTTTCAGATTTGCTGGTAGAGAATTTATTATCCTTTTTCCGGTTTTTTACCACGTTTCCGTATGAAATTACTCGTTCCTACCAATAATATTAATGCAGGAATCAAATACCAAAGGAAAGAAAAATCTTGCTTTTTTTTTGTCTTGTTGCAAAATCTGAGAATATACTATTGAGGATAAGATAATGAGTATATTTGTATTTGAGACGGTTGCCTGTTTTTATAATTCTTCGCATAAAGACAATATAAATGTTGTGAACGAGGGGCATGATATAATTGGGAGAATGAAAAGTCTGCACCCGAATCGAAATGTTGTATTTCCGATACAGGAATAATTCCCGTTCATTTATAGAAATTTTCAGTAATACCCACCCATATTTCCGGTAATAATATAAAAACAAGACTCCTCTTTATTGTAAACCATATTGCTCCCCCGGAAGGAATTTCTTGTCGAAGTTTGGCACTTCCCACAGCTTTTTTTGTTTCGAAAGAATTCAGATCTATTGCATATAAATCGGAAAATCGCGTGGAGACAACCCTGATGCCCGGAAGGGCATCCTTTGCCACCGAATATATAAAGTGTATTATCTACGATTGCCGATGCGGGAGAATATCTTGGATATATCTCAGGTATGATCTTTTCTGTAAATTCTCCTGTTTGAGGATTGATTTTAAATAAGGTGTTTTTATATAGGAAAGAGCCGTATCCTCCAGACGTAATAATGGTAGAATCGGGTGCTATGCCCGATGTGTGATGCCAAAAATCCGGTTTCTTTTTCATTCTTTGAAGTTTGAGTCCATGCCTTATCGGTGAAAGAAAATATCGATATGGTTTGATCATCTAAGTTGTAAGATTCCAAACGATTCGTCTTTGTATTGAAAATCATTTGATTTGTGCTTGCAGCTGCGGGATGTCCGTGATACCCCTGATTGTATCTTGATGATTTGTAAGAGGATTATAGATGAACATTTCCTGACCACCGGTCAATATAAAAATAGTTCTTGTTCGGGATCGAATGCATATTGTGGATTTTTTTTTTTTAATTGGAGGCTGTATATGTTTTTCCATACCGCATGATCATCTGTGAGCCAATGAGGGTTTATGGCTTTCGCCGGACTATGGTCGACAAGATCATAACATACACCTTTACCATGCTGCTTAATTCCCAATGGCGAAACAACATTTTTCCGTTGTAAATGCGAATGTTTTTACGTTTATAGGAGCGGCATCCGGAGTGTTATAATTCGGATGGTCGCAAGCACCGAAATAGATACGGGTGTTTTTTATCTGGTTGAAATCATAATCATACACTCTTTTTATTGAGTTATAAGATAATTCTATTTTATTTTTGTTTAGTCAGAAATGTAATGCCGACAGGAATCCATTTATTTCGTATTATCGTATCACTGATAAAAAAACGTTTATCTTTTATCACGATAGCCGGCCGTTTTCTTTGAGAGTATCTATAGAAAAATAAGATCAATGTTTTCGTTATTGTTTGTTATGATACGCATGGCAAAAACCGAATATAAGTTCGTCACGAATATTCATTTCGAATGAAATTTGTTGTTTGTCTTGCATCTCTATCGGATTTCCGTTGTTTAAAATCAAAGAAGTCCGTTTATTTCCGTCATGCAGATGACTGTTAAAAAAATAATCCTGAGGTCAACTCTTCAGCTGATACTGATAATATTTGGATAGATATAAGGAAGAAAAAGTCCAATTATTTTTTTCATGATGTTCTAAGTAGTGAGAACGTGACGTTATAAATCTTAGTATGCAAAGAAATAAAAAAAATAAGAATCTTGAAAATTACGTAATGAAAATTCACTTGGGTACACTGTTCTTTTTATAAATAGATGAATATTTGGAAATGAACCTTATTTTATAGAGAAAACAGTAAATTTACATACAACGATGCCGAACCACCGCTTTTAGTGTTTCTTTTTTCATCGTTATTCCTTTTTTTAGAGGCGAGGGTGTTTTTATAGTTTCTTCGCCTCGATTTTTTGCCGATGCAGCATACCGAACAACTTGAATATGAAAGGAGTTGCGTTTTAAACGGTAGAAAAAGCCTTTTCTCGCTTGTTTTTCAGGTCCAAAAACCGTCCGTTTTGCTGCACTTTTCACTTGAATCAGAACCAACGGAAAACTCCTTTTCACGTCCGAAGTCCACCTGTTTTCTATCCGTTGCGAAGGTACGAAAATAAGTGGGATTTTCACCAACTGATGTCAACTAAAAGCAAGATGCAGTCACGAAGATTTTGCAGCCAAAAGAATAAACAGGCAGTATCATTGGTAGACATCGTCAAATCGGTTGGTCTGTTTGGCGAAGCCATTTCTTTTCTTCCCTTATTTTGACTTTACTTTAATGAACGTATATATGAATACGGGGATAAAGTAAAGGTGCTGATTTCATGTAAAAGTGTAGATTTTAAGCCTCAATTTTGATGGAAAAGTGTATAAATGGAGTTTCATTCGATGGAAAAAGTGTGACGAATTCGATTTATTCGCTTGAAAAAGTGTAGAACCGCTTAAATACCATATCTTCTATTCTTGCGATTTTTCACATATAACACATCATTAAATAGATAAAAAATAGTATATTTGCATATTATATGATATGTTGAATATGGCAAAAAATACAATGGGCACCAAGTTGCCAAGAAAACTAGAGCAGAAGATGCAGATAGTGGGTGAGCAGATCAAACTGGCTAGGCTGCGCAGGAATCTCAGCATAGCTCAGGTTGCCGAACGCGCAACCTGCTCTCCACTTACGGTTGGCCGGATTGAAAAGGGTATACCGACAGTAGCTATCGGCATTTATCTCAGAGTTCTCTATGCGCTTCAACTGATGATGATATACTTCTGCTTGCCAAAGAAGACGCGATGGGAAAGGCTTTACAGGATTTGAGTTTGAAAAAGCGAGAGAGAGCATCTAAAAAGAATAAGCCATGAAACGACTATATGTTTTGCTGACTTTGATTGGCTTAAAGAACCAAGGCTAATTGGAGAGCTGAATTACGAATCCCTTCGTGGTTCTGACAGCTATGGATTTTGCTATAATGATGAATGGCTTAAGGACTATGGCAACTGTTTCTGAGTGATGACTTGAACAACTATCCCGGTCAGCAATACACGGCTCCCGGCAAGGATATTTTCGGATGTTTTTCTGATGCCCTTCCAGACAGGTGGGGGCGCACATTGATAAATCGCAGGGGAACAGATTCTGGCATGAAAGAGGAAAGCGTCCTGTCCGCCGTCTTTCATCCTTTGACTATCTTGTCGGAATCGAAGACTACTCCCGCATGGGTGGGCTCCGTTTTAAGGACTCCTTGGACGGAGAATATATCAATGCAAGTGAAGTTCTGAGAATTCCACCAATAACCGATATCCGAGAACTAATTGCTGCCAGTTCTGAGATCGAAAAAAGTGAAGAGGAGAACCACCTGCCTGAAAGACGCTGGATCGAGCAGCTTGTACAACCGGGTTCATCCCTTGGCGGGGCGCGTCCAAAGGCAAGCGTAATTGACGAGAACAAGATCCTGCATATAGCAAAGTTTCCGTCCCGCAAAGATGATTATGATACTGGGCTTTGGGAACATTTCTCACACCTATTGGCAAAGAAGGCCGGCATACACGCAGCAGAGACAAAAGTAATCTTCACAAACGACAAATACCATACATTGCTTTCCCGACGATTTGACAGGAAGGAAGACGGTAAGCGCATACACTTTGCTTCAGCTATGACTCTTTTTGGGCTTGAATGATGGTGACAATGCCAATACCGCCATGGCTATCTGGATATTGTCGATTTCATACTTCAGAACTGTACCAACGTGGAGGATAATCTGCAAGAACTGTATCGCAGAGTTGCATTCAATATCTGCATTGGGAATAGCGATGACCATTTCCGTAATCATGGTTTTCTTCTAACTGCCAAGGGGTGGACTTTGGCTCCGGCACGATATGAATCCAACACAGAATGAGTATCAGAGTCTGTTAATCAACAGCTATACCAATAAATCGGATTTGAATGAATTGCTGGCCTCCTGCGAGGAATATATGCTCCCGAAGCAGATTGCACTGCAAATCATCGGAGAGGTCCTTGTCGCAGTCAAAGATTGGCAAATACTGGCAACCCAACTGGGTATTGCGAAAAACGAGCAAAAAACAATTTTCTACAATTTTTGAACATAATTTAGAAATATATGATTCTAAATAGTAACATAAAGATGAAAATATATTGTGAATAACAGATATAGATATTATCATTAGCAACAAATTAGAAAACAAAAACATAGATATGAGTTTTTACTTGGATTCCATATTACAAAGAGTTTGCTCAAAGATTGACGCAATTTCAAAAAGATAGAAAGCGACTGTTGAATTTGATTTATGATAATCGAGATGAACTGCTTGCTAAATACCTTCACGATCAAGGAGGCGAAGGAGATTTGTTAGAAGATATTGACCCATTCACCGTATTTGGCTTGTTTAATAGAGGTATTAAACATGAGAATAGAATAAATTCAGCAAAATTATTTAAGAACATACTTGATATAAAAAGCAGATATTCCGAAAGATTTTGAAGGTATTCCTGTTCTTAATAATCAGAAGTCTCATTTTTTTGGATTTAGATCCCATCGAGGGAAAAATGATATACAGAATTTGTGGAACCTATTTATAAAAGTTGTTAATGATGAAAACTTTGAAGAGGAATACAATACGGTAATCAAGCAGTTCATCATTAAAGTGAATATTACAATGGGGCTATTTTGGATTCGTCCAGAAAAATTCTTGGCTTTTGATCGTACAAATAGGCAATACTTAAAAGAGCAGTATGGAATTAAATTACCTAATAAGGCACCTGAGTATTCTGAATATATGAAAATTTTGGATAGTATTAATAAGAAAATGGCTTCAGGTGAGATTAAAGAAAACACTTTCTATGAATTATCTGCAAATGCGAATAATTTGGGATATGATAATTCTGACTATGACTCCTATTTGGAATGGGGTTCATTTTACAGTGAATTATGGAAAAAACGAAAAAATGTTATACTTCAGGGGCTCCTGGCACAGGTAAAACGTATCGTATTCCAGAGCTAGTAGTACGTCTATGTGAGCCGGAGTTCGATGCTAATAACGCTACTCGTAAAGAGTTAATGTCTGTTTACGATAGATTAAAAGAAGAAAAACGTGTTATGTTTACCACATTCCACCAATCGATGGATTATGAGGATTGGCTGGAAGGTCTACGTCCCTGTTTTAGAGAACGATCAAGTAACATATAAAATTGAACCTGGCATATTCAAGAGGTTATGTACAGAGGCAGAACGTCCATTGTCTGCAAAAAAAGATGTGAATATATCAGATGAGGCAATAGTATGGAAGGTATCATTGAGTGGTACTGGTGATAATCCTGTGCGCAGAGACTGCATGAAAAATGGATATATCCGTATAGGATGGGATGGATATGGTGAAAATATAACAGAAGAAACGGATTGGTCAATACACAATGGAGAGGGTAAAACAATATTGAATGCTTTCATTAATACGATGAAGGTTGGAGATATTGTAATGAGTTGCTATTCAAGCCGTACCATTGATGCTATAGGCATCGTTACCGGTGAATACGAGTGGCATGATAATTTTGAACACTATAAACGAGTACGTAGAGTTAAATGGCTTGTTAAAGATATAAATGAAGATATCGTAAAGTTAAACGATGACAAAACTATGACTTTAGGAACGGTTTATAGGTTGAATGCCATAACCTTGGATAAGGTTAAGTCTTTATTGGATAAGTATGAAGCATCAAAACCTTGATTGATAATAATAAGCCATACGTAATTGTTATCGATGAATTTAACAGAGGGAATGTTTCGAAAATATTTGGTGAACTGATAACATTGCTTGAGCCAGATAAAAGGAAAGGAATGAGGAATGCTGAAAGCGTACTTTTACCATATTCAAAGAAAGAATTCTATATACCTTCAAATGTTTTCTGGTTGCAACGATGAATACCGCGGACAGATCTCTACTGATACTATTGATTATGCTATTAGAAGAAGATTCGCGTTTATTACTGTAAAGCCACAAGAGATTGATGATGATAATTTTAACTCTGAATTGTTTCGTGAGGTAAGTAGTTTGTTTATAAGTAATTATGACGAATACGCTGAAAGTGGATTTGACGATACGATTAAGCTTCTACCAGCAGAAACATTATCAGAAGAGTATAGACCAGAGGATGTTTGGATTGGTCATAGCTATTTCATCATGGATGGCGAATATGCGCTTCAAGACAGATTGCTTTTTGAAATTATTCCCTTGCTTGAAGAATATATTCGAGATGGAGTTTTGACATCTGAAGCACAACAAACAATAGACAAGCTTTATTTGACTGCGACAGAACAATGAAACTAATACGACTTCAAGAACAAATAGCTGAAAATACTTGTATCCATCAAGATATAGCACAAGATATTATTCCTCATATGAAAGATGGGGGAAGATATTGTGTTTTCTGTTTGTCGAAAAAAGATAATGATAAAGAAATGTGCTTGTCCCTCAGTAGAGATAATGACCATATCTTTGCCAAAGGTTCATATTTCATTGGGCTTGATTGGCTTTCTACGGGAAATGTAGCTATACAAGTTAATCCCAAGATGAACGAGGGTTATGAGATAGATTATATACGCATGTTAAATGATTCATTAACAGAGTGTAAAAACTACAATCATTTAATAAGTGATCTTGTAACTATATATTTTAATAAGCCTTCAATTAAAGTTTCGCAACAACAAGATTTACTAAGTATATTTCTTATAACAGAGTACCTTAACATACTTAGTTTGATTGTAAAGAAGGGGGCTGAAAAAGAGTTTTTACATAGTAAAATGAGAATTTTCATAATAAAATTAAGGGTCGTATAATGGTTGACCAAAATATACGAACAAATATAGCGAAAGGACGTATAACCAATAATGTATGTAAGTATCAGGTTTATGGAATTGATTCACCTGAAAATAGAATTTTAAAATTAGCATTTCGTTTCTGTGTTAGACAGTTGGAAGTATATAAATATGCTGTAAACACAGAGCTGTTGAATAAAAAAGTTAGATTTATACGACCTTATTTTGATAGTATAAGCGACGATATATGTGTTAGAACAATAAAAACATATAAAGGTAATCCCGTTTATAGGGATTATAATCAGGCAATTGAATTCGCTCAACTGCTTTTACGTCGTTATAGTTATGATATTACGACTATTGGACAAAATGACATTTCTACGCCACCTTTTGGATAGATACAAGTAAACTGTTTGAGCTATATGTATTTCATCACTTACGTAGAGTTTTTACTGGAAAAAATGAAATTAGTTATCATGTTCGTGCGCATTTCAAGAACTTGACTATCTTTTAAAACCTGAGTTATGGCCTAATCCATATGTGATAGATGCCAAGTACAAACCTAGATATAAAGAATGCAAAACCATATCAAAGGAGGATGCCAGAGAAGTGTCTGGGTATGCTCGTCTCAAGTAAAATTTACGAATTACTGGGTTTAGATGAAGAAAGCGCCATTCCCATAAAATGCTTGATAATATATCCAGACCAAGATAAAAATGAGTTCTTTACGTTCAATCGGGAAAAGAGCCCGAATTCGAAAGAATATCAGGATATGTAAGATTGTACAAGGTGGGAATAAAGTTACCTCTTATAAAATAATTATAAGGGGAATATTACCCATCCGAAAGGTATTAACGACCTTCACCGGAGATCAGGTCTGGTTCGGTTGGAAAATGATGCAAGTGGAGGAATTCAACCGGATGCTTGAGACCTGCATTCCCCAGAAAAATGTACCAGCTGGACTTTGAAGAATTCCTGATTGCAAATGATTTCGGCAAGGATGCGATTGCGTATCTGAGAAAATCCTTTGAGCAGAAAACAGCCTTTAGCTCAGGAGATTCACGATAAGGTGCTGAGTCTTTTCAAAAAGATACCTGCTCGTGGGAGGTATGCGGATGCGGTAAATGAATAATTGAACAGTCATAATATCGTCAAAGTGAGAAAGGTTCAGGAGGCTATCAGAGAATTGTATGGTGTCGATGCTTCCCGTTACGAAGAGGATGCTGCAAAAACTGTATATCCGTCGTATCTATGACATGATTCCTTCTCAGATGGAGAACAAGAAGAAACGGATTGGCTTAAGGAAGAATTATGGCAGGAGGATTTGGGATAAGGGGAAATAAAGACGAAAGGAAATATCCTTTATCTCCTGATTTACTATGTTATGTTCCTGGAGAACAAAGGTGCCGGAAGAAAGAGAACATGTACTTTTTAGGTTTAATACGGATTGCGGTTTACAATATAATTCCTCCCCTTATGTTTAGACTTACCTTAATTGGCGTATGTAGTGCTCATTGACAAAGCCGAGAAAATAATTTGGTGGATAATATCTTTTGTATCTATGGGTATTCACTAAAAAATCATGGTTGTATATATAGTAATATTTTTAAGTAGAAAGATATATTGAATATACTTTGGTATTAAAATAATAGCTATCTTTGTGCCATGAACAATCCATTGCGACAATTAGGTAATATCCCTGTTACAACTTCCGTATTGAGTCCCTGTTCCCTCATATCAGGGGCGGAAGCCAGAAACTCAGGTTGCTTGAGCGTGACAAACAGATAATACGTCTCAAGAAGGACTTTATGTGTGCAATCCTGAAATAACGGGGAAAATCCCTTTTCGACAGAATTGATAGCCAATCATCTGTATGCCCCTTCGTATGTTTCCATGTCATCGGCTCTGCGCTATTATGGGCTGATACCGAAGAGGTTTACACCAAACAGTCCATGACTTTGAAATATGCCAAGAATTTTGACACGCCATTTGGGACGGTTTGAATATACGCATATCTCGAAGGCGGCCGCATTCTCTGTTGGGCTGACAAGCATCAAGAAAAGATGGCTATGCGTTTGTGATGGCTACGCCGGAAAAGGCTCTGTGTGATCTGATTGCCAATTCTCCTTCAAAAGTGAATTTGCGCTACCTGAAGGATGCTGAAATTTATTTGGAAGAGGATATTCGGATGGAAAGGGAGGATTTTATGCAGATGGATGCCCGGTTGTTTGAGGAATATATCAGGTCGGCAAAAGGCCGATTCAATCCGTACTTTACTTAAATTGATGAGGAAATGAAAAATGATATTTAGGACAATATGCTTTCTGCATATGGTGTGACAACGGAACAAGAAAAAGACGTAATGCCATTTTTTGAAGCAAACCAGCAGGTGATACTTGCCGGACTCTACAATGGTGGTTTCTTCGATGTGGCCGCTTTCTATGGCGGTACCTGCCTTAGAATTTTTCATGGTCTCCACCGCTTCAGCGAGGATATGGATTTTTCCCCTCCCTGACTCCCAATGACAAGTTCGATTTCACGAAATACTTCCAGCCGATAATAGATGAATTTTGCTATTGTCGGTCGTGAAGTGGAGATTAAAAAAGAAAAAAAAAAAGAGTTTTGGTAAGGTGGAATCAGCTTTCCTGAAAGATAATACGGATGTTTATGATATTTCTTTTCAGACGGATAAATCCATAAAAATCAAAATTGAGGTTGATACTCAGCCACCGTTGAATTTCGGGACTGAGCAAAAGCTGCTTCTACAGCCTCACTCCTTCATGACACGCTGTTTTACTTTGCCGGATTTGTTTGCCGGGAAAATGCACGCATTGGTGTACAGAGGTTGGAAGAACAGGGTGAAAGGTCGTGACTGGTATGATTTTGAATGGTATGTACGCCACAATGTGCCTCTTGATTTTGCTCATTTCGCAGAGCGTGTCCGCCAGTTCAACAATGAAGAAATCAGACAGGAGGTGTTCATGGCTAAACTGAAAGATAGATTGGCGTCAGCGGACATCAATCAGGTAAAGAACGATGCCCTTCCGTTTGTCAGGAACCCCAATGAACTCGATATCTGGTCAAACGATTATTTTGTCCAGTTGGCGGATATGGTAAAGTTTGAATAGTAACAGCTAATATTTACTGATTTTATGGCAAAACAGATTTTGATTGGCATTAGGGGGAGCAGGAATTGAGTGTGATTGCGCACTATCTTATGATATATTTCCCCATATAACGAGGAAATGTGCAGCTATACGGATGCATGGGTGGGTGAACTATGAAAACAAATATCCGTTGGTTGCTAAAGGGTATGTGGTCAGGAATAATCAATTTGAAAACACATAAGCTGCTGAATTGGAAATATGGAGATTTGTTGCGGTTAATATCAGTTCCCAAACGTTTAATTTTTTTTTTAGTGTAGATTATGTCGTTCAAAGCTAAAGTTTCTATAGATTCAAACGGTGTGAAAGAAGAACGTTCTGTATTATTTATACAGACTCTTTTACTTGGTCGAACTAAAAATAATATTGATAAAGGGACTACTCAGTCTAATATTGACGGTTATATTGAGTTGCTTGATTCATCAAATAGAATTAATGGTAAAATTACTGTTCAAGTAAAAACTGTATCTCAAAAGGATGAAGGACATAACAGGTTTCCATGCCCCACATCTTTATTTTTGCATATGCTGAAACGACAACTGATAATGTCTTCCTTTTTGGCAGTAGACCATTCTCAAGATAAAGTCTTATACAAACATATTTCACCAAAACTTTTAGATGAGAATCGTGACAAAGAGCAACAAGAGACTATTACATTACACTTCAAACCAAACGAGGAACTACGCAAGGATAATATTGAGGTTGTATTAAAAAATTGGTTAAGCATATGCAGTAGCCGTGTATATTGTTTAACTCATGGCGAAGCCGTTTTTAGAAGAGAAATAGCGAACTAAAGTCGTATCTTCTAAATATGCCTAAAATGGCAACAGATTTAAGACCTTGTGATATTCAGGAAATTCAAAACTTCATAGATTCATATAACAAATTATTAGAATCTACCTGTTGGCGGAATTAAAATAGCGCATATTTAATTCTGCCAATAGGCTTTTCATTTTTGTAGTTAATATATTGGAGGATTGTAAGTGCGCTAATCTTCCCCGATAATCCGGGCAAACAATCCATCTGTATCTTTCGCATAATTCCTTATAATCATAAACTGGTCACACAATTGCGAGAATAGGGTTTCAATTTTTTTCTCGCTTTGGCAAAAGCTGGGAATGTTGGCTTCCATTCTTTTTGATTACATCTGTATGGTACCTCCAATCTGATATTGGCAGTTTCAAACAGATCCAATTGCACTTGGGCACTTATATATCCTCTGTCCCCTATGACTGTACAATTACTATAATCCACTTTCACATCCTTCAGGTAATGAATGTCATGCACACTTGCCTTAGTGAGGTCAAAGGAATGGATGACACCACTTAACCCACAGACTGCATGGAGTTTATACCCATAATAATACATGCTTTGTGATGCGCAGTAGCCTACCCCAGGTGCTTTTACTAAAAAATCCTTCTTTCCCATACTGCAACGTTTTGAACGGACAGCAATACGACATACTTCTATCGGTTTCGAATCAATACAGAAATAGTCTTCACCACCATCCATTTCAGAAACCATTCTTTCTCGGATTGCAATACATAGGAAGTTATTTTACGCCTGTCATTGTATTGTCGGCGGGAAATTAGGTTAGGTATTTCAACCCTATATTCCTGTAGCTTTGCAAACAACAGCGACTCACTGTCAATACCAACAGCCTCTGATGCCATGTTCAAAGCCACTACTTCAAGGTCTGAGAATTTAGGGTGAATCCTCGTCTTGGCACATTCCCCAGATTCATTGACTAAATTGCCGGCAAATTTGTTTTTGCATATGTTCAGTAATTTTATGAATATTGCATATAAGTTGTGCATACGATATTTGTCTATTAAAAGTTTGTTCACCTTAATTTGCTAAATATCAACAATGGAGGAACTGGTGACCCGCCCCCCTGGAGGCCGCTGCCGTTAAGTGTCGGTGCCTGGCGTGGACGAGGTCCGCCCTCCGACAGCACGACCCAGATCCAGATCACCTATGTGAACGGCACCGACGTGGACAGTCGCCGCCACCAAACTGCGGAGCATTTGATATGGTCTCCCTCCTGACGGAGAGCCTTATCGGATCCGGTCATCGTCAACAGCTTAAATGATTTAGCGGCTATGCTCGGTCGCTGGCGGTCGCCCTTATGGGTGATGAGGTCTTTAAGCAACTCCAGACTCCAAGTGGCTTTGTAGATGGCTGTGGTCCCTGCGGAGCGTGTGGCTTGGCTGTGGCCTCTGTGGATATTTACGGCGGCGTGGGATCAGCAGATTGCCGTGGAGGTGGACTCCCACCTCGGGCTGCCGGTATTTCGGCCTTTCCAATGCTTATGGTCTCGTGGTGTTCCTGGCTGCGGAAATTTATCCGCCCCGGCGGCGATGAAGAATGGTTCCAAAAACTCTGACGGTGAGTACCGACGCCAAGTTTCAGACGGTGGACGACGTAGCCTAACATGATCCTGGCCCTGCCCACCGGCGGGACCATACGTCTCACGGAAGTGGCCACCGTAGCTCTGGGACGGGTTCACGGACCCGGATACCATTGCCACCATGACGGCAGTGAATAAATAAGTGTCCTGCTCCAGGTCTCGGCAACTGGCGCCAACGAGGTGGCCGTTTCCAACGCAGTCGAGGCGCGTCTGGCGGAGCTGAAGGCGGACAACCCCCTCCATGCAATACGCCACCCCTACCCGGCTCCTAATTATAAATGGGGTCTGTCGGTGAATCCCCGCTTCGTCATTGTGTTGGGCGGTCCTGGCGGCCATTGCGGGTGGGGCGCCACCATGACCATCGTCATCTCCATGCCCGTCTGACCGTGTGTTCATCCTGATGAATGCCTTGACCTCACGCTTTCGAACATGATGAGTCTGCTGCACGCTACGGGCGTGGCACATCGTGACAACCCATTCGCAGCGGAAAGAATATCTCCGGTTATGAGGCCAGCGTAGCCGCAGTGGCAGGGTACTCCGTCAAGTGGTTCCCTTACCCCATTGGGGTGGCTGTCTTTTCTTGCTCTTTGGGTCTCACCTCGGCGGGCTGGCCGGTATGATGTTCAAAGATTTCTGCCCCTGACCATCGCCTTTCTGATCCTGGCCTCCCTGGTCATCGCGCTGACGCTGGTGCCCCTCAAGCTGTGCTATTTCTGCTGGACAGTGAGGAAATTCCCGCAGTAGAACCTCCGCAGGGCCTCCCCGGAGTTCCGTGCCACCCCCCTGATGGCGCTCTTACCAAAGCTGCTGGGCTGTGTGCCGCTGGGACTGGCGATGCTGGTTTCCGTTGCCCCAGCCCTTTTTCAAAAAGTCCTTGCTTCCACTCACAGGTGTTTGGGATCCCGATATGGACCAGGGACAGGTGTCCATCAGTCAGTATGCCCATTGGCTCTAGGAAGTCTCCTGCTTGGCTTTGCTTACTTCCGCATCGCCCAGAAACAAAGTTTCGAGTGGAGAGTGAAAACATGCGGCAGTCTTCTAAATCACCATTACCCCCTCTACCTTGGTGAACAAGAGCGAGCGCGACCGAGCAGCGCCGAAGTGGCAGACGGCCGGTGGGCCGCGCTGGCGATATCGCTTACTGGGGAGATCGCATTCCCTCTGACATGACCGCCCTGATGGGAGGCGGCGACGACATCAGCGTGGGAGATCAATGGCACCGACTACGGCATCGCTTTCATGAATGCCGACGACTTGGGCCGCTCGTGATCTCCGGCCTGGCCGACGCCGTGGACGTGACCACCTCCATGGCCGACCAGGTGCCCCAGGTAGCGTGACCATGAACCGTGAGGCTGCCTCAGTACGGTCTTGGCCACCACCTGTCACTATCGACAACAAGGAGCTGGACGTGGTGGTCCGCGGTGAGCTTCGTCCTCGAGCTTCCAGCCTTGGTAGCCTTGGCCGCAGCCTTTCGCCGCATCCCTCGGCATCCTGATACTTGGAGGCCTTGTCGTATTCCTCTCAGGCCGGCGTCGTCGTCGTCATCATAACTGAT
>VOFJ01000565.1_pt1 | contig 28096 bp, 51 predicted proteins | sample 5384081 | NCBI WGS metagenome assembly VOFJ01 (sample SAMN12384729, study PRJNA508395) | human gut metagenome | isolation source: healthy gut I | host: Homo sapiens | reverse complement strand
TTGAAGGACACACAACCGGCTTCCCGGAAAGCATAATACCACGGATATCCCCATCACGCTATGGAAGGTAGCGGCGGACGGTGTCCAAACCCGGCTTACGGTTGGAAACGACCCATACCAGTATACTGTTTCTGCAGATGGTGCCAGTTTCTTGCGGCACCTCCGGCTGGCGGTTACGTTGCTGACGCAAATGGCTGCTACAGGGGTATGGGCTGATAGAGGGCTATGGAAAAAGGTTCAAGGACCGTTATTTCCAAAGCGGCGAGAACGACAAACCGAAAACTCGTCCGGAAGGTATAGTGGGACGTGTGCCGTATGGACGTTGTCGGAATCCATGCACCAGTTTATCGGCGGGCTTCGCGCGGCATGGGTTATTGCGGAGCGCCTGATGTGGATACGATGAAAATGAAAATCCGCACGTTTCGTGCAGATAACTTTTCGGGCATACGCGAGTCCCACCCGCACGATATAACGATAACCAAAGGAGGCGCCTAATTATTCGCGTTGATGCGCTAAGGCGAATAACACGGAAAAAGCCGGGGAATTTTCCCCGGCTTTTTATGCTTTATTTTACTTAATGGTACTTTTATCGGTATAAATGTTTAATTCCGTCCGTCTATATCGGCAGGCTGTCCGGCTTTTTGTTGATAAATTGTAGAATAAAAACTTCCGCCCTTTGCCCGTCCCTTTTTATATTTGCCGTAACCGGAAATGCTGTGAACGCTGCCGGAGATAACTCATATTAATCTGCGGCCGTATGCGCCGTATCGGTAAAAAAAGATGTTTTTAGAGAATACGATAAACCACTCCGATACAGCGGATGGATAGAAGTGATATGCGGTTCCATGTTTTCTCCGGAAAGACCGAGGAACTGATAAGGAGGCTCAAAAACGCGCTAAGTTCGCACGGCAGAAAGTAGAGATATGTCAAGCCTGCGATAGACGTGCGCTATGACAGAAGTCATTAGGTGGTATCGCACGACCACAACGAGATAATTTCCACGCCGGTTTCCCATTCGAGCGAGATATTGCTACGCGCGTCGGGCGTGGATGTGGTCGGGATAGACGAGGCGCAGTTCTTCGACGATGGCATTGTAGAAGTCTGCAATACGCTTGCCAATACCGGGGGTGAGGGTGGTCGTAGCGGGACTCGATATGATTATCGGCCGTCCTTTCGGTCCGATGCCTAATCTGATGGCTACGGCCGAATATGCTGACCAAAGGTGCATGCCGTGTGTACGCGCACGGGCAATCTGGCCAATTATACGCATCGGTTGACCGGGAACGATTCCCCTGGTGCTGCTTGGCGAAACTCAGGATTACGAACCGCTTTCCCGCAAGGCTTATTTCATGGCTATGAGGAACAGGCTGAACACACTGCATCGGAAGATGGAAAAACAGGATAACGATAAATGATATCAGGTCGTACGCCTTTCACGGATGTATGGCTGAAGAGAAAAGACGGGGCGTTTTTCCGTACGGATGTGGAAATGGAAACCCATTTCCGTCAGGCGGCTGAAAATGACGATATTTCCGGTACGTGAATTATGCGGCGGTGTACGGCATAGTGCAGGCGGAAATGAAGATACGTTCGCGTCTGATAGAGAATGTAGCATACAGGATATTCGTTTCGATTAAAAAAACTTTTTCCGCAGATAAAACGTCTCAGGATACGCGTGGCCAAACTTAACCCTCCGATGGACGGAAATGTGGGCAGCGCTGCGGTCGAAATAAACGGCTGAAAGTTCCCTTTTTTGTATTGGATTAAAATATACATATATTTGTAAATTAAGGAATGTCCTGATTTATGAATAAAAAATATATTGTCTTTAATATCAATACTGCTTTTCACTGTAAAAACGGCATCGGCACAGCCCGACCGCCCGCCTGAGATTGACAGCGTGCTTTTTACAGTTATTTCATGAAATGCGCCCAAGAGCAAATCGTACGAAGTTATGGGCGTTGGCCGATACTCTGTTCGATCTGGGCAGGAAAACAGGACAACCGCCGCATGCAGGCTGCGGCACTGTCGTACAAGACGGACTATTATTACTACAAGGGCGACAAGGACAGCATGCTTTACTACATGAAGCAATGCCAGGATTTTTCCAGTCGGTACGGTCAGCTGACACATTATTACTTCGTGTGGACCAAACTTATATCCTATTACAGCAACCGCAAACAACAATCTGGCCCTGCACGAGATAAACAAGATGCTGGAGCAGGCGAAAAAAGGACGGCTACAAGGAAGGCATATACAGAAGCTACATAGCCACGGCAAATATCTATTTTCTCCAGTGACAAATATCGCCATACGGTATTATAAAATGGCGATAGAATACATGAAGGAAAACGACATAAAGGATTACAACATTCATGTACTGTATACCTCGCTCGCCAAAGCCCTGGTGAATGAAAAAAAAAAAGGTATGACGAGGCACTGGACGTATTGCATGAGGCGGAAAAAAATCTGTCGAACAAGCGGTATCTGGCAAATATAAAACACGGGTATTTCAGCGTTTATCTCGATATGGGCGAAACGGAAAAGGCCCGCAAATACCTCGACCGTATAATAAGCATGGATGAAGGGGATGTTGCCCTTAAAAAACGGAAATTCTCAATGCCGAAAAAGCGTATGCGAATGCCACGGGCGATTGGAAGAAAGTGATAGAACTGTCCGATGAACTGGTTCCGATATACAGGAATGCCGGCATCGACTCCAGCGTAACTTTCATACAGGATCTGAGGATTAAAGCCAAGGCATATTTCAACCTTTGGGGATACGCTTCAAGGAGTAAAATGCCTCCAGGATTTCATATATCGCGGTATATAAAGAATACCGAAGCGGAAACCAAATCCAAACTCAACGAATTTTCGGTTATGCTCGAGGTGGATAAACTATCCGCCGAGAAAAAAGAACTCGAAATAAATTCACAAAAAAAGAAAAGATAAGGTATAACAGGATGCTCATACTGTTTTGTCATGTCTGCTTATACTGGTCTGATATTCATATTGTTCGTTTCAAACCTGAACCGCATGTTGACGAAATCTAACCGGACGATAGAAAAAAAACCATAAACTTCTCGTATCGCAGCAGGAGTTGGCCGCAGCCAAGGAAAAGGCGGAGAAGGCCAACGAAGTGAAAACGATGTTTCCTCCAGAGCATAACGCACGAGATACGTACCCCGCTGAATGCAATAGTCGGGTTCAGCGACCTTCTGGCGTCGCACATACAGGACAGCGACAAGGAAGCCAAGGAATATTCCGATATTATACATCAGAACAGCGACCTGCTGTTGGGTTTGATAGATAGCGTGCTATATATCTCCGATTTGGAAATTTTTCCGATATCACGGGCGTAAAAGTGGAAATGGGTGTCGATATATGCTGCCTCGATTGCATAGAAAGGGTTCGTCCGTCCGTAAAGGAAGGCAAAATAGTATTTACGGACAAATACGACGGAGGACTGGTTCTGAACGCTTATTTCGGGTATATATCCGAGGTATTGGTAAAAGGCTTCTCGATAATGCCGCCAAATTTACCGATCAGGGCCGTATAGAGTTGTCGTACGATATGTCGCAGGACGGCAAAATTCATAGTCTTTTCTGTTACGGATACCGGTATGGGGATTCCCGAAGGTATCGAAGAAAAAAATATTCGATATGTTCGCCAAAGGCAATATGTTTATGCCTGGTATAGGATTGGGGCTGTCCATAACGAGGGTAATAGCCGAAAACTCGGAGGAAGCATTACCCTGACAGGGAATACAAGGAGAAAGGCAGCCGTTTTCTGTTTTCGGTTCCCATAGACTGAACGGAAATATCGAATGGCCTTATGGTAGTTGGCGGAAGGGTGGCATCTTAGGACAAAAATATCCGCAGCGGCCTGAGGCTGCCGGCGGAACGGACAATTTTCCAGCCAAAAAAATGTCCTCCCATTATACGGGAGGACATTTTTATTTTCAAATGAGTTTTAATCGGGCTATTTGGCTTTCGAGAGTATTTCGATTATCTTTTTGTGGATGTCGATGTTTTTCCTGTACTCCGCGGAATTCCTGGGAATAGGGACCGTATGCGTAAACGGGAACCATTATTCCGGAGTGGCCTGCGGTAGTGTAGAGGGCTTTCACCGATTTCTTTGCGTAATTGCCGTTGGGGATGGTCATACCGCCGGTTTCGTGGTCGGCGGTGATGATAACGAGAGTATGTCCGTCTTTGTCGGCAAATTTAAGGGCTTCGCTTACTGCCTTGTCGAAATCTATCACTTCGGTTACGGTGTATTTCACGTCGTTGTTGTGGCTGCCCCAGTCTATCTGTGCGCCTTCCACCATCAGGAAGAAGCCTTTTTCGATTTGGAGGACAGGAAATCTATCGCCTGACGCGTGGTGGACGGCAAAAAGTCACCGCGTCCGTTCATTATTGGCTGGATGTCCTTGTCGGCGGCAATAACGCCTATGCGTTTTGCTGAAGCGTTTTCAGATATTTTGTTATAATCGTTGATGACGGTAAAGCCTGCTTTGGACAGTTCGGCAACCTGTTCCGGAGCGTATTTGTTCCATAGGGTAACGCATCCCGCTGCGAAAAGTCGAGTTTGGAGCCGGGGAGCTGTGCCAGTATCTCGGACGTGGCTTTGCGGCTGGCGCTGTGGGCATAGAATACCGAAGGAGTTGCTCCGGATATGTTGTCTGTCGATATTACGCCGGTAGCGAATCCTTTTGAGATATTTTTTTCAGGTATGTTTTGCCGCCGGCAGGCTGTCGGGCGTGGTTCCGATAAAGCCGTTGGTGGTTTTTACCCCGCAGGCGTATGTCGTGCCCGAAGCGGCCGAGTCGGTCGTAAAGTGCGATGCGGAATACGTGCGTACAAATCCCATGTTCTTCAGTTTCATTATCGCAAGGTCATTGCCGTTGGCGTAGTAACCTGCTACGGCCTGCGCCATGCCCATACCGTCGCCTATAAGCAGTATCACGTTCTTTATTTTACCTTTCGTACCGTCGGTTTTGAATGTTGGGGTATAAGGCTTGTAGAGAAAATCGTTCGCATATGTCCGGTATTTTGGACTGCACTTTTTCCGTCGAGTTCTCGTCGGCTTTTTTGTTTTCGTCGGCCGGAGTACCTTTTTCCTGTGCGAAGGCAAAAGCGAAACTCAAAAGCAGCGCCGAGCATAGAAGCATCGTTTTTTCATTGTTCTTACTTTGTTTGTTTTGATTGTTATTTAAGTTCGATCATTTCATGTTTTTTTGACCTCAGGGCATCGAAAAACACCGAAGCGTCCACGTTTCCGCCGCTGAGGATTATTCCCACGCGCGCCTTTGAGAATATTTCCGGATGGCGAAGCACCGCTGCCAGAGGCACAGCCGACGATGGTTCTATTATTATTTTCATGCGTTCCCAGACAAGACGCATGGCGCCGGTTATTTCGTCTTCGTCCGTCAGCAGTATGTCACGGAGGTAACGTCGGAGCGTGAAAAGTGTTTTTATCGCCGAGTGCGGTGCCCGTCTGCTATCGTCCGTGGAGGGAATGCCGGGTGTATGGTCCCGTCCCGCAGCGACAGTACGGCGTCGCCCGCCAGAGCAGGTTCCGCCCGTACGGCACACATTGCGGGGCAAAAGCGGCAGTGGCCATTTGCAGTACCGACATCAGTCCCCCCGCCGCCCACGGGAGCAAGTATGAAATCGAGTCCTTTTTATGTCTTCGTGCAGCTCCACGGCGGCCGTTCCCTGTCCGTACATGACGTTCCAGTCGTTGTAAGGGTGAAGAGCGGTCATGCCTTTTTCAAGGACTACTTTTTCCAGTGCGGATTCGCGCGCGCCTCTTGTGTCGGTTCGCATTCTACCACCTGTGCACCGTAACCGCGTACGGCATCCTTTTTAACCTGCGGCGCGTTTTCCGGCATTACGATACATGCCGGCACGCCTAGTTTGCGGGCGGAAAGCGCTACTGCCTGTGCGAAATTGCCTGAGGAGTGGGTGGCAAGTCCTTTGGACAGTTCATCCTCAGGAAGGCAGAGAGCGGCGTTTACGGCTCCGCGCATCTTGAAAGCGCCTATTTTCTGTAAGTTTTCGCATTTGAAAAATATGTTGCATCCGGCTATCGAGTCCAATGCCGAAGAAGTCATGACAGGCGTGCGGTGGACGTACGGCCTTACACGCGAACAGACGGCTTCCCAGAAGTCTTTTCCGGGAGCCGATTTTGCGGAAAAAATCATCGTTTTGCATAAGGAGGCTGCCTTCTTGTAAAGGTCCGGGTAAAAGTTATGATTTTACCGCCAATTAAAGGCTCTACAATTTTAAAAATCTTTAATGAGCTTCCTTTAACGCCGAATACGTCATCGACGATGGCGTTTTTGTCGGCCCAGGGACGATTTTCCTGGCGTACCGCGCCGTCGCTGCGCATCACCCACAGGCTGTCGGCGAAATGCAGCGCGAGGTCTATGTCGTGGGTGGAAAGCACGAGCGATTTGCCCCTCTGCCTGCGCGAGGTTTTTCAGTATGTTCATAATCTCTACTTTGGCCGGCATATCGAGAAATGACAGCGGTTCGTCGAGAAGAATTACGTCGGTATCCTGAGCCAGAGCTTTGGCTATCATTACCTTTTGCCGTTGCCCGTCGCTTATTTCGGCCATTGTCCTGCCGGCAAGGTGTTCGACACCTGCGGTTTTCATTGCGCGGTTAACGGCAAGTGGTCTTCCTGACCGAGGGTAGCGAAACAGTCACAGTAAGGGTAACGGCCTGTTTCGACAGTCTGGCGTACGGTCAGGTAGTTTATCTCGCCGAGCATTTCGGTCAGTACGACGCTCATTTTCCGTGAAAGTTCCTTCCTCGAGTAGCTGTCTGCGGGTTTTCCATTCAATGTTACGGTTCCCGAAAGCGGGGGATTGAAACCGCACATCGTCCGTAGCAACGTGGATTTGCCTGCGCCGTTGCGGCCGATAAGGCATGAGAGGCTTCCCCGTGCCAGGCTGACGTATATGCCGCTGCGCAATATTCCGAATCTTTATAGCCTATCGAAAGGTTTTCGGCTGATAGTACGATGTTTTTTCCCTGTGCCATAGTTGTTTTTACCTGTTTCTTCCGGATGAATTTTTTCAGTACGGCCATTATCACTATCGGCGCTCCTATGAGCGAGGTAACGGCATTTACCGGGGAGCATATACCCGAATACCGCTTGTTTTGCCACGAGGCTGCATACGAGCGTTATGACGCCTCCTGCAATGACCGTAAGCGGCACGAGTGTACGCCGGTCGGCGCTTCCGGTAAGATATCTCACGATATGCGGTACGGCCAGCCCTATGAAAGCAACGGGACCGCAGTATGCCGTGTAACGGTCCCTGCGAGCAGGGCGGTGAGCAGTATTTTTCGTCCTTGCCGTGCGTATGTCCACGCCGAGGTTGCGGGCGTAGTTCTCACCGAGCAAAAGGGCGTTGAGCGTGCGTATCATGAAAAACGAAAGGATTATTCCTGTAGCGCATACTGCTGTGAATACGGCGAAGAAACCGTCGGCCGAGGCACGGGAAAAACTGCCCTGGCTCCACATTACGAACGCGAAGTTAGCCCCTTTCGCCGCCTGAGTATTGGAGTACCGATACCACTGCCGAAGTCAGGTAACCTGTCATTATGCCTGTTATAAGAAGAGCTGTGTTGCCTACCATGCGTTTCGAGACGGCCAAAAGGAATACTAGTACTCCTGCGCTGCCTGCAAGCGCAGCCAATATTTGCCACAAGGGATTGATGACAGAAGATAATCCTAACAGGCCCGCGCAGAATACCACTATGGCTACGGCAAGCGTAGCTCCGGAACTGATGCCAAGTATCGACGGGTCGGCCAGGGGATTGCGGAAGAGTGTTCTGCATCATAAGGCCGCATACGGCCAGGGTACATCCTGCCGTGAAAGCGGTGAATGCTTCCGGTATGCGTTTTTCGAGTACGATGACAGAACTGACGGTATCCCTCCGCGGCCCGTGATGGCGGGAAAACACTTCGGACAACGGTATCGATACCGTGCCGAAAGCTATATTGGCAGCCAGAAGCAGTACGGCCAGTATGCACAGCGATATCCCGATGTGTACGGGGCGCAGTTTACTTTTCATCCGACGATGTTATTTTACGGTAGTAAAACGGTGTGTATGAACTGTCCCCGCGCGAAAGGAAAGCGAAATCCGACAGTATCCTGTCGGGTTCCATTATGCCCCGTTCGAAATACGGCATGTCCCCCGTGTTGCATACGAATATGTTCCCCAGGGCGAAGGCTTTGAAATGTGCGTATAGTTTATTCTGTGCTTTCAGGTCGGAGAGCGTTGGCGTTTTGCCAAGTCCTGTCTCGAAAAACCATACCTGGGCATCGGAACCTTTGCTCATTACCGTTTCGAAATCCAGGGCAAGCGAGCCTGTGCCTTTGCTGTCGGCCCAGGGAAAACGTAGTCCGGCATCCCGGTACATCACACTTTTTGTAGCTTCCTCCGTCGGGCATGTACCATACGCCATGATAGGGCAGTGAAGAGAGTACGGACGGTGATGAACCGCTGGATGAGGCTTTGGATTTTACGTCGATGTAGCGTTTTTCTATTGCGCTGAACAAGCTGTCGGCCCGGTCCCTCAGGCAAAAAGAATTCAGCGGCGAATTTGACCCATTCGGTGCGTGCGAGGGGTGCGTTTCCCATGGCGACATGTCCAGAAGCATGGGCGAGGGGGACTTTGTTCTCCACACGACGAGAGGTCTTCGTTGCCTCCGGGAGAGAAGAATACGCCGTCGGGGTTCAATGAGAGCAGTTTTTTCTATGTCGAACTGCCAACCGTTGAAAAATTCTCCCAGGTCTTCGCGGTTTTCGAGTACGGAGTTTTTTCCCAGATACGCCTTTGCGCCTACGCTTTTATCCTGTCCGCCACTCCGAGCGCCGATAGGAAGCCTATCTGGGTAACATGGGCGCAGCCGGCTTTTTTCAAGCGGTACTTTTACGGGGGATGATACCATCAGGCAATCCGGCGGGTATTTCAGCGCCTTTTTTCGTATAGGAAATACCTGCGGAACGGTGTCAGGGTGTCCGAAGGCTGGTAAACGTTTGCGATAATGCCGCCGTAGGCATGTCCCGTTTTCAAACAGGCGGCCGTAGGACGGTTTTTCCATCCGGATTTCGCTTTCCCGGAGAGGAAAAGTTTTTCCGAGGTGCAGGAGATAAGCAGCGCAGTCAGTACGCCGGCGGCAAACAGTCTGAAAAATCGTGAGGTCATAACTTTGCTCCCAAGTCGTTAAATTCATCCGAGGCAGGTATCCCGCTCACCGCGCCTTTTCTGGAAAAGGCTTGCGGTTCACGGTTGTGGGCACAGCTGCGGCTTGTCATACTTACCGCATTCCCCCCGCCCAGGGACGTTTTGTTTTGTAAAATAAGATAATTTGCTTGCAGCAAAAATGTATGGAAAAATAATACGTCGTCGGGAAAAATATGACACATATGAGCATGTTGCAGGAGAAACAATGGGGCGCTCGATGTGTTTTTTTTTGCTATTTTTGAAAGATACTACGGCAATTTTTTTGGTTAAAACCATGAAAACATATCTTATACCGAATATGTCAGGTAAAATAGTACATTAAACTTAACCAAAAAAATGTTATGGAAAGTCGGAAATATAATCCATGGATTTTGCTAATACCACGGTGTGTATATCTGCCGCATTAATTTGCATCGTTTTGACGTTCTGGGGGTAATTTTAAATCCGGAGGAGTAATAACGATCGACGCCTACATAGGCGTAATGGCTACTTTTATCGGCATTTGTGCGGCTATTGTCGTTGGTTTTCAGTTGTATAGTTATTTTGAATTCAGAAGGCTGAAAGAGCGTATAGATAAAGCGGAGGCTTTTGAAGAATGAATGGGACGATGAAATGCATATAACGAAAAAGGAGTAGCCAATGCTTTCCGTTTGTTATACAGACTTAACCTGTGCCAATCCCATCTCTCCGGTCATGACGGTCATATCTATCCTCACTTACGATTTGAAAAGAATCGATAAAGACACGTCAAGATTTATGAGAAGCAGATACCGGCAATTGATTATATGCTTGGAAAATGTAACTATAATCACCGTTTGCTGAAAAAAATACATACCGGATTTAAGGGCTATGGAAATACCGGAAAGAACTCGAACATTACAAGGAAATCATAAAATTGCATTACAAGGTGATATCCGGTATTGAAAATGCTTAGCCGTTTTGCATAATGTCGACCCGAAAAAAAAATAAATTCGGCACTCAAAACATCATACGTATGTTTGCGGTGACAAAGTAGGGAGTAGCGATTTCTTTCTCCCGAACGTAAAATTGAAACCGGCGGTCCCGTAAGGACCGCCGGTTTTAATTTCGGCATAATTGAATAACGCGTCGGGGGCGTTATTTGCCAAATATCGTTCGTATTACCACGAGAGTCCTTTGAATACGTTGGATTCCGATGTTGGGAGTAACGTACCGTTGAACGACATGGTCTGGTTGTTGAATTCGGTATCACGTCTGCCGACATACGGCCGCCGGGTATGCTCAGTTCCACTTTTTGCCGATACCCGCGGCCTATTACCATCATAGAGAATGTGAGGTTGCCTTTGAGTCCACATTGTATTTTATGGAACTTGCGTTGCCTTCCACGTCACGCCCCCAGTCCGTTAGCGCCGGCTACCGCATTGTTGTTTATCCTGTATGCTGGCCCTTCCGCCTTTGAGGGCGTGAAGTTCGTGTTGGGGTTTACGTAGGAAGTCTGTCCGCGCAAAGCTTTGAATACCAACTGGTTGGCTTCAAGCACGAAATCGCGAGCTTTAGCGCCCTTTGGCCTGATTGTGGTTCCACCATTTTTCGGCGTTCTGTGCAGCGCGCGAGCCTCTTTCTCCGCCTGTTTGGCCGCTTTTTTCGCTTCCTTTGAAGTTTGCTGTGCATAAGCTCCTGTTATCGTTGCGAGAGCCAGTGCGATGATCAATAACTTTTCATAATGTTTGAATGTTTAAAGATTCAGTGTTTTTTAATGTTTTGTTATGTAAAGATAATAAATCGCATGGATATACGTACGGTTTTATGTTTTATTTATAACAAAGTTAAACCCGTACATGTTTCTGGATATATGTATAATGTGTTTTTTAACAAAACAATACTTGCGCCTGTCCGGTTAAAGGGCGTTTGTACGGATTGTTACTTGCGGTATTTTTGATACATTTGCAATACATATAACGACAGGGTGTCTTGCCGCCGGTACCGACTTCAGGTACGGAGGAAAGTCCGGGCACCGCAGGGCGCCGTACTTCCTAACAGGAAGGCGCGGGGAGTTTTGTGAGAAATGCTTCCCCGCGACAGACAGACAGTGCAACAAAATAACCGCCTCCGGGCTTTTTCCAACCCTTGGTCACGGAGGTAAGGGTGAAAAGGCGGGGGTAAACCCACCGCCGCAGCGGTGACGCTGCGGGCATATGTAAACCTTACGGGAGGTGAAATGCCATGTACACCGGGGAGCCCGAAGGGCAGGCGCTGCCGCGCCGTTTTCCCCGGGGTAGGCAGATTGAGGCTGCTGGGGTGACCGCAGTCCTGGATAAATGGCAAGAGCCGGCGCGTTCATTAAGGCGCGGCGGTACAGAGAACCCGGCTTACAGCCCTGTCGTTTTTATTTTGAAACAATAATACTGCGGTGGGCTCGCACGACAAACCATAAAACAAACCGTAAACAGAACGCAGCAACTTTACCCCTGTTAAAGAACATATACTTAAAATCAAAACTAATATCATCTGAAATGAAACTATACGGAAAAACGGTTGCGGCTCTGGCTGTGATATGCTCGCCCATGCTGGCGCAGGCCGGAAAATACACGGTAAGCGGAGTAGTGGAAGGCTCGCGGGGAAGGAGATAAAGTCGTACTTGCCATATACTCTTCGTACAATTACTCCCCGGAAAAAGGCGACAGATGCGATACGCTGGAGCTGGATGGGGAAGGGCGTTTTTCGTTTTCGGGCAAACTGAAATCGGGACGTCCTGCACACCTTATGTACATCAGTTCTTCGCCCGATGCGCCTGTTTTTCCCCCCAAGGTTTACTTTGCCCCTCACGCCGTCGAAAGATGCTGATAAGGGCAAAATGCGGCTTCTTTCAGCGACGCTTCGATATCCGGTGGGTTATACGACGACCCGCGCAATACGGCTTTCGTAAAGGCTGAAAAAGAGGCCGAGGCATGCATTGATTCACTGCGTATGCGCAGCAGGAAAGCTTCGGCGGCAGGGAGATACCGTTGCGATGAAGGCCTTGAAAGAACAATCGGAGGAACAACGTTCTCAATACGAACGTATGCTTTTACCTATTTTTTTTAAGGAAGACACGCCTTTCGCCCTGTTCCAATATATAAGCACTGCAAGGATATACCGTGACGATGCCGACGGCATCGCCGGCGTATGCGCTTCGTTCGACGCAGTGCTGCCAAATCCGGTTTTGCGGACATTGTAAGGCAAAGGAGGGATTACGCTATGGCCATGAAAAGCGGGCGTCCGTGTCCCGAACTGTTGCTTACCGACCGCGACGGACGGACGGTGTCGCTGTCGGATTGCAAGGGCAAATACCTGCTCGTGTCGGATTGGTCGGCCGGATGCGGGGGATCGCACTACGCAGATCCGCTGATAAGCAAGGTTTATGAAAAATACAGGCAGTACGGGTTGGAAGTACTGGGCACGACAGACCCTTCGGCTGTTCACTTCAAACCGAAAGACGGAAGTGGGCCGGTTGATATGAAAAAATGGTTTTCGGCATTTTTAAACACGAATATAAGGATATAGACCTTTCGGAAGGCGATAACTACATGTTCGAGAAACGTTTCAACGTGAACGGTACGCCGTATTTCGTATTCGTTTCCCCCTGAAGGGATTATAATAGAGGCAGGACTCGGTGTTGAAGTTCTCGACACAGTTAACAAGACGATGGAATCGGTACGTGTTGCTGCTGAAGGAAAATAATGATAACCCGGTGCTTCGCATGAGGCGGGGCACGCAAAAAATATATACGGTATGGAAAAACAAAATATGCAAACTTTTCGGGATACAGTACCCGATAGTACAAGGCGGAATGGTATGGATAAGCGGTGCGAGACTGGCCGCGGCAGTGTCCGAAAGCGGGAGGCCTGGGGGCTTATCGGTTCGGGGTCGATGCCGGCCGACGTGCTGCGGGAACACATCCGTAAAAACAAAATCGCTTACGGATAAACCTTTCGGGTAAATGTTCCGATGCTTTATTCAAAGGTGGACCAGACTATACAGGTTATGGAGGAAGAAGGAGTGAAGATAATATTCACTTCGGCCGGCAACCCGGCTGCGTTTACCCTGCGCTGAAAGAAAAAGGGTTTACCGTAGTACATGTGGTTTCCAGCGTGAAATTCGCCTTTGAAAGCGCAGGCGGCGGGAGTGGATGCCGTGGTAGCCGAAGGTTTCGAGGCCGGAGGGCATAACGGACGCGAAGAGACCGCGACGATGGCGCTGACGCCGGCTGTGGTACGCGCAGTGGACATACCAGTCATTTCCGCAGGGGGATAGCTTCTGGAGAAGCTATGGCTGCGCGGCGATGGCCCTCGGTGCGGACGGCGTGCAGATAGGCTCGCCGTTTTTGCCGTGGCTGACGAGAGTTCGGCTCATCCGGAGTTTAAAAAGCCGTGCTGGAGGCCGGTGACGGGGCTACGATGCTTAACACTTAAGGAGCTGGCTCCGGTACGTCTGCTGAAAAACAAATTCTATGAACAAGTACAACAGGCTTACGCTTCGGGTGCTTCTGCCGACCAGCTGAAAGAACTGCTCGGAAAAGGCCGGGCCAGACTCGGTATTTTCGAGGGTGATATGGACAACGGCGAACTGGAAATCGGTCAGATAGCTTCCGTTATAGACCGTGCTATGCCTGCCGCAGAGATGGTGCGCGAGATAATTTCAGGTTATAACGCCGCCGTAAAACGTCTGAAAATATGATGTTCCGATAAAAAAAAGAAAAACGCCCCGGATTTAACGGTTTTAGTTTGAAAACTCCGGGCGTGTTTACTACATTTGTCACATCAAAAATTTTTTATAAGATCAATATTTATTAACAGTAAACATCGAAAAAAATTATGCCAATCAAAATCATTGACGATTGCATCAGCTGCGGTGCGTGCCAGGCTGAGTGCCCCCTAATGACGCTATCTACGAAGGCGGCGTCGATTGGGAACTCAAAGGTGAAAACGCATCCTGCCAAGAGCGATGACCACTTCTATGTGGCTACGGACAAATGCACAGAGTGCGTCGGATTTTTTTCGGACGAACCGCAGTGCGCATCCGTATGCCCTACGGACAGCTGTCAGAAAGACGAGTCGGTTCAGATGTCGCACGACGAACTGATGGCCCGCAAAGTTGCTCTGCATTCGTAGGAAATAATTCCAAAAGGTTTGTTTGAAAAACACCAGGATTGTCCTTATCCAAACAATCCTGGTGTTTTTTATTTTAGTTCATAGTTTAATTATTGTTATGTCCTGTATATAGTTTTCAGTATATTTACGCTTTATAATCAGGACTTTTTATTTAAAAATAAACCAGTGAAAACCAAACAAATATTATTATCTGCACTTTTGTTTTATCTGCCTGCACGGCGTTTGCCTGGGGACCTAAGGGCCATGCCGTGGTGGCTGACGTAGCCGCATCGCATATCAGCAGGAAGGCGGCAAAAAAAATAGAAAATATACTCGACGGACATACAATGGTGGACGTATCGTCGTGGATGGACGGACTCAGGGGTATTCCCAAATACGAACATGTGCGCACATGGCACTATCTTAACATAGACCCCGGCTACACTTACGAAACGATGGAAAAGAACCCGGCAGGGGATGTGTACATAAAACTTTCCATGTAATAGAACAACTAAAAAGCGGCAAACTGTCGCACGAAGACGAAAAAAAGACTATCTTCGATTCCTTATACACATGGTAGGCGACCTGCATTGCCCGATGCATGCCGGATACAGGTTCGATGTGGGCGGAAATCTTCACGATGTGCAATGGTTCGGAAAGCCTACTAGCCTTCACAGCGTATGGGACAGCAAACTGATAGAAAGTTGCCGCCCGTGGAGTTATTCGGAATGGACTGAAAATATCGATATAACGGATAAAAAAAAATACGCCGCATAACAGGCTCTCCGATAGACGCATGGAGGGACGAATGCCTTGTCGTTCGCGACGACATATATGCCAATTCCCGAAAGCGCCGATCTTTCATACGCTTATTGCGAAAAAATATGCAGTAGCGGTACAAAAAGCAATTGCTTTATGCCGGTCTTCGACTTGCCATGCTTCTGGACGAAATATATAAAATAGGAAGAAACGTTTACCATGACAGAAATACTCCTGGCAGTAGCCATAACGTTGTTACTCGTTCTGATATTCCTTTACTTGAGAACCGGCCGTCGGAGGATGCAGGGGCCGAGATACAGGCTGTGTCCGAGCGTATGGAGCGCACTGTCAGGGAGAAAACAAGCAATCCAGGGCAGAAGCCGGGGAGAATTTTCACGTTTCCAAAGGGAGCTGAAAGACGATATGGCCCGCCAGGAAATACGTTCGCGCGAGGATTCTAAATCGCTCAGGGAATCGTTCGAGCAGTTTTCGGCCCATCTCGACGCAGGATTGGAAAAGAATTTCAAGACTTTCGATGAAACTATCAGGGGAGCGTTTCAACCAGATGGCCAAATATTCAGCCGAACAGAACGAACGCATAACAGCCGTACTGAAGGATACTACCGAGATACTCGATAAAAACTCCAGAACATACGCACGGGGCAAACGAAAAACAACTCGAACGTATGCGGGTGACTGTGGACAGAAAAGCTCCAGACCACGCTCGAAAAACGCCTTACCGAATCGTTTAACCGCGTTACGGACCTGCTCGGCACGGTACAAAGGGCGCTTGGCGAGATGCACTCGCTGGCGGTCAACGTGGGTGACCTTAAAAACGTGCTTACCAACGTGAAAATACGTGGCACGTGGGGCGAGTACCAGCTCGGCCATATACTCGAACAGATGCTTTCCCCGGAACAATACGAATACAACGCCCATCGAACCCGTCGAAAAACCTGCCGGAGTGGTGGAGTACGCCGTAAAGATGCCGGGACGCGACGATTCCGACGCTCCGGTTTACCTGCCGATAGACTCGAAATTCCCGAAGGAGGAGGACTACGAAATGCTGGTAAAACGCATCCGAAGCGGGCGACCCTGGACGGTGGCCGCTGCTAAAGGAAAAAACCTTTGGGCCCGCGTCAAATCGTTTGCCAGGGGAGATACGTGAAAAATATATCGAACCGCCATATACGACTAATTTCGCCATAATGTTCATGCCTGTGGAGGCCATATACGCCGAAATTCTGCGCGAACCGGGTTTTTTCGAAGACCTCCAGCGCACCTACAAGGTGACTATCACCGGCCTACCACGCTTGCGGCGTACCTTAACAGTCTCCAGATGGGTTTCCGTACGTTGGCCATAACCAAGCGGAGCGACGAGATATGGAAGACGCTCGGCCGTGAAAACGGAGTTCGGAACTTTCAGCGCCGCGCTGGACAAGGTTTATACGCACAGGTTACGACGGCTCAGACCACTCTCGGCAAACTGCGCACCACGCGCGTGAACAAAGATGAATACGCGGCTTAAAGGATTGGAGACGATAGACGGCAACGAAGCCCAGAGCTTATTGGGGCTGGACGATACACGCGATATAGAATACGAGCAGGACGAACAGGACAATAACAACTGACATAAAAAAGTAAAAAAAAAATGCAGTTCAAAAATACATTCCCAATACCATAACCCCAGTAACCTTTTTTTTTGCGGGGTGGTAGCCACGATTTTTGCGTACAACGACTATTATTACCATGCGGCGGCATTTTTCCCTGCTTGGCATAACGTTTGATTTTTTTCGACGGTTTTGCAGCGCGAATGCTGCACGTTAAAAGCGATATAGGCAAGGAACTCGATTCGCTGGCCGACTGCATAACGTCCGGCCTGCTACCGTCGATGGTCATGTTTTCGATGATGCGTTCGGCTCTTTCCCCGTCGTTGGGGGACGGATTGGGTGGCTTGATTGGATGCCTGTGTCGATGACCGATATAGTGTCGGCTTCGGCGTTCCTGATAGTGCTGTTTTCGGCTCTCCGCCTGGCGAAATTCAATCTCGACACACGCCAGACGGATTCTTTCATCGGTCTGCCGACCCCGGCATGCGGGCTTATAGTGGTGTTCCTGCCTTTTTTGAGGAACTTCCGTACCTGAATGATGCTTTGACCAACTATTGGGTGCTTCTGGTTGTTACGGTGATATGTTCGCTGTTGTTGTCAGTGAAATACATCTTTTTCGCTCTGAAGTTCAAAAGTTTCGGATGGAAAGGAAATGCACGCCGTTGGGCATTGATACTGATTTCGGCCGTACTCCATACTTACGCTCGGACTGAAGGCTTTCCCCTGCTTATCATCGTAATATATCTGAAGGTGATGTCTCTGATCCGGGTGAATCAGGCTGGCGTATAGTCCGACAGTCTATGATCGTGCCGGCCGGTGCCGGTGGACGATAAAAAGACTCGTATGTTATGATAAAAAAGCCGCGCGAATGCGCGGTTTTTTACCGTTGTTCCGAAGTGGAATATCAAATCCTGAAGGTAACGCCAAGGCTTATGTGTAGCTGGAAATATCTTGTTCTTTTGCCGCATCGACCAGTGCGGGTTCGTACAGGTAGTGGTACGTCGTGGCCGAACTGTTCACGTAAGCGGCGTCTATGGTCAGGAAATTGCCGACCGAATAGCCGAGACCTGCGGAAAACCTATCGTATCGCCTACGCCCTGAGGCAGTGTCACGTAGCCTTGAGTGCCTGGCACTGACTGCGATACCCTTTGTCACTGTCACGTCCTTGTATGGCGAACTTATGTAGCTGAATCCGGCGCGCAGGGTCAGGGGATAAAGCCTCGCTTCGGCGCCTACGCGCAACGTCTGCGATATTTTTTCATCTGGTCTTTTATTATCTCGTTTTCACGTTCGAAACCAGGGTTCTTAAACCTCATTTTCGAATAGTCCTTGAGCATGTAGTCAACGCTGAGCCAGACCGAACTGACCGAATACGTAAGAACCGCTGAATGTCCACTCAGATGCCGTTTTTAAACGTATATGAATTGGGATATGCGAACGTCGGGTTTTCCGTGCCGGAAGCCTGAACCGTCGAAGAAACGGGCTCCCATGGCATAGCTGTAATATTCGTCAATGTTTATTCGTGCGGCTGTTTTCCATGAAACCCAAGGCGGAAGTCGTTCGTCACGCGGCCTTATTATGCCGAGCGTGAAAGCGCTTCCCCAGCCGCTTTTGGCGATGTGTAACGGTCGTAATACAGGTTCGACACGCCGCCATTGGCAAAAGACTGGTAATTGCTCGTAAAGCCGTATTCGTCGAGATACGTGTTGTTGTCGTCCAGATTTATGGATATAAGGTCGAATGAAACCCCCACATAGATGCGTTCGGTGATGCCTACCCCGATGGAAAATGTGGTCACGTCGCTCGATCCGCGCGATAGTATCCTCGCAGCCTGGTCTATATTGAGGTATTCCGGCACCGGGATAAATACCGTCATCAGTCCTGTCCAGTACTTTCAAATCGGATGCCAGATCGACAACCGTTCCATTGACACCGTCTATTGCATTGCGGAAAAAACTTTCGATGACGGACGAACCTATTGCCGAACCGTCCAGCCAGTCGGTAATGGTGTTATTCCGCCCGGAAAAGGAAAAAAATCGTTGTTGAAAATTATTCCTGCGGCTGTAATTGACAGCCAGGTTTTTACCGAAGTGGTGGTGTAATATGCCGGGTCGAACAGGATGACATAATTGACTCCTGCCTGGTAAAAAAAAGCGGCTTTGGCCTTACTGTTTTGTATTGGTAGAGGTGTTGTAAAAATCGACTTTGTTGTTGTTCCATTCCACACCCATCGTAGCGTTTATTTCCGTTTTTACGGCCATAGCGCCTCCGGCCGGGTTGATGGATATGGCCGATACGTCGCCGCCCACAGCGCCGAAAAAGCTCCGCTCATGCCCATAAAGCGCGGAGTGCCGTACGGGATGGTTTTTGTTCTGCATGGCAAAGATGTCGTTCATGTTCTGCCTGTACGATGCGGTACACGCCAGTAACAACGCCCGCGGAAAATACGGCTTTTGCATTTTGCTCGCATGATACCGATGCAGGTAATATATTTTATGTACATAATATATGACTTTCTTTTGTTTCGATTAAATGTTTCTTCTGTCTTACCAGTCTTATCTTCTTACCGAACCGCCGGAAGATGCCGAGCCTGAGGAGGATGACGAGCTGCCGCCGCTGCCGGATGAACTTCTGCTCGATGAGGATGAAGACGAAGGCGTGTAAACTCCTTGTCGAAGATGTATTGCCGGACGAACTTCGTTGACGACGACTGGGAAGGCGTATAGCTCCTTGTCGATGAAGACGAGGAAGAACTGCTCCTTGGCGAATAATAATAGCGTCTCGGCGAGGATGACGAACCGCCCGACCCGAAGAATTCCTTTTATGTCACGGTATTCGGATCTCTGACCGCTCGTTCCCGAAGGACGTGGACGGGGCAGTGGAGGAACTGCTGCCGTTAGTGCCGGAAGGACGGTACGTACTGGTGCCCGGAGCCGGTGGTAGGACGGCGGTTATAACCTTGGGTGCTCGTTCCGGTAGGGGGTTGAGTCGGTCGAAGGGTTGCGTACGTCGCTTCCGCCGCCAGTCGAAGGTCGGGTGGAAGGGCGAGGATACTGGCTTACCTGAGTGCCTGTGGAATAACGTCTTGGCGGGCGATGAGACGGCGGTATGCCGCCTCCGGGGCGATGGTGGTGATCGTACCATGGATCATACCATCCGCCGGGGCCCCAAGGGCCTCCGTACCAAGGATGTCCCCAGCCATAGTACGGACCGTACCATGGGTCGTAATACCATGGGTCGTACCAACCTCTCCACCCCCAATTCCAGGATGGATAGTACCATGGGTCGTAATACCAGGGTCATACCATGAATTGCCCCACGATATGCCGAATCCCCATGAAGGACCGTACCATCCGCCGCCCCAGCCGTAGCCGAGCGATATGCTGATTTTGGGTGCCGAGGGATTTTTTTTCCACGTATCTTGAGTCGTAATAGTTGTTCACTATTTTCACTTGGCCGTCACCTTTGTAAGACGAGGGGCATGGTGCTGCAGTATGCTTGTTCAAGCGGTGTGGCAGGTTCTTCCTCTACGTAATATTCCTGTTGCTGTTGTGTCTGATTCGTCCTGTAATACTGCTCGTCCTGTTCGGCGGCATACCTGGCAGCACGCGCATCCCCTCTCCGGATCTTTCATAGGGTTGTAATACGCCGTCGGCCTCCCTGCTCATAGTGGGCATGTATGTGTAGCATCCCTGAAGAAAGGCAGCCAGTACTGCGACAGCGGCCGCAGTTCCGACCTTATGCGTAAACCTTCTCATAATTTGTTTGCCTTTTTAGTTTATAAATAAGTAAATTTGCAGCTATTGTTCAAATATAGCAGTTTTTTGGATAAGAAAATGAAAAATTTGTTATAACATTATACTAAACAAAATATAACATTATTCAGTAAGCCTACCGTTACATACGAAACGGAAGAGATTAAATAAGACAATACAAGAGATAAAGATGAGCAAAAAACTTACCACACGCGCCGAGGATTATTCGCGCTGGTACAACGAACTGGTAGTACGCGCCGATTTGGCCGAACAGTCCGGCGTCAGGGGGATGTATGGTGATAAAACCCTACGGATATGCCATATGGGAAAAAATGCACGATTACCTGGACAAGAAATTCAAGGAAACGGGCCACCAGAATGCGTATTTCCCGATATTCATTCCTAAATCGTATTTTTCGAAAGAAGCCCATCATGTGGACGGTTTCGCGAAAGAATGCGCAGTGGTGACGCATTACCGCCTCAAAAACGCCGAGGACGGCAGCGGTATAGTGGTGGATCCGGATGCCAAACTCGAAGAGGAACTGATAGTGCGCCCGACTTCGGAGACCATAATATGGGACACATACCGCCTGGTGGATACAATCGTACCGCGACCTGCCGATACTGGTGAACCAGTGGGCCAATGTCGTGCGCTGGGAAATGCGTACGCGCCTGTTCTTGCGTACGACCGAATTCCTGTGGCAAGAGGGGCATACGGCACATGCCAAAAGGAAGAGGCGATCGCCGAAGCTCGCAAAATGCTGGACGTCTATGCCGATTTTGCCGAGAACGTGATGGCCGTGCCCGTGATAAAAGGGGCACAAGACGCCTACCGAACGTTTCGCCGGAGCGGAGGATACTTATTGTATCGAAGCTATGATGCAGGACGGCAAGGCCCTCCAGGCCGGTACTTCACACTTTTTGGGACAGAATTTCGCCAAAGCGTTCGATGTGAAATATTCGGACAAGGACAACAACATGAGTTACGTATGGGCTACTTCATGGGGGGTATCGACCCGCCTTATGGGTGCGCTTATAATGACGCATTCGGACGACAACGGGCTGGTACTGCCTCCTGCCCTGGCGCCGATAGAAGTTGTCATGGTGCCTATTTATAAAACCGGCGAGCAGTACGACGTGCTGTGCAAAAACTGCACGAGACGGCCGCCGAACTGCGCAAGGCGGGGCTTAGCGTCAAGGTGGACGATGACGACAGCCAAAAACCTGGCTGGAAGTTCCACGAATATAATATGACTCAAAAGGTGTGCCTGTACGTATGGTGTTGGGACCGAATGATTTGGAAAAAAAAAATCAGTTCGAGGTTGCCCGCCGGGATACGATGGCAAAAAGGAATTCATGCCTATGGACAATATTGCTGAAAACATCAAGAAGCTGCTTGCCGACATACAGAAAAACCTGTTCGACAAGGCGGCTACTCTCCGTTCGCAGCGCACTTACAAGGTAGATACGTGGGACGAATTCGTCGATGTGATAGAGAACAAATCTGGTTTCGCCCTGGCACATTGGGACGGTTCTGCCGAAACGGAAGAGAAGATAAAAAAAGAACTTACAAAGGCTACGATACGCTGCATACCGATGGATGCTGTGGAAGAAAAAGGACGTTCTGACAGGGAAACCTTCGTCGCGCCGTGTTGTCTTTGCAAAGGCTTATTAAACACATTAATTGCTGATATAAACGCAAAAAAAACCGCGCATTCGCGCGGCTTTTTATATTTTGTGAAATAACTTTATAGCTCAATATGTAATGAAAATTCTACAAATGGTATTTTGTAATATTTAAATTGTTATATTTTGCCTCAGACCACTTTGATCGTTGACTCATTGAGTAATTTATTTTTAAAACTATCTTAATTATGAAACACAACATTTTAAAACGCGCCGCCGGCATAATGGTATTGTTTGCCGTGGCATTTGCAATCAGTTCGTTTACAGTAGTTCCGCAAACAACCGGAAAAGCACAGGATGCTCAGCAGACACGTGGCGGAGGGCCTTACGATTATTTCATACATGCCACTGCCGAAGACACCCTATGTCCAATTCAGATTGGCCGAAGGATGCTGGATAACGGTCCAGGATTATGAATATACATTCGAAGGAGGGATGGTCAGAATAATAATAGGCGCTAACAATAATCCGTATCCCAGGGAAATCAGCATCACTTTTCAAAAAAGCGATTGCATGGGTATGGACCGCGTATTGCTGGTAGGTCAGGACGGTACGGAAGAGCCTATAATCCGGAGAAATAAAACCCTTTCAAAAACAGAACAAACTAAAATCTAAGGTGGTTTTTTTTTTTTCGGCGCAATAGCGCCGGCTGTTTTTTATTGCCGCCATTGGTGACAATTAATACTATATGTAAATGGTAAGATCATTCGGCGACCATCAGGTTGCATCCGCGTATATCCGAACCGGTAATGCGTCCGAGCACTTCGAATGTGCCGTCTTCGTGGTTTATACCAAAGGTCTTCGGTGGATATGAAACAGCAAAGGAGTCGATATTGGCCAGGTCGGTAACGTCTATGCCGCCGCGATGTCCCGTCCCGGCCAATGGCGACAACGGATCGTGGGCGTCGCGGATGCGTATCCGCATCCAGGGCGGAGTGGTGTAAAGTCCTGCGCCTTTGGGTACGCCTGGGACAAGAGTTCGGTCATGCCGTATTCGAATGTATCGAACGCACGCCGAAACCTTCTTTTAAAATGGCATGCAGCTCTTCGCGAACCATTTCCTTGCGGCGGCCTTTCATTCCTCCGGTTTCCATGACTACGGCTGTTTCAGGGAATTTTACGCTGTATTTTTCCACGAAATCCAAAAGGGCGAAAGAAACACCGAGAAGTAGTATTTTCACTCCTGAAGACGATAGTTTTTCAAGTCTGTCGCGCAGCTCTTCGTGCTGGTACAGGGAAGAAACCGCTTTCCGGGTGGCGGCTGCGTTTTATGAAACCGTCGGCCATAACTATCAGCGACGAGCCTTCGCGTTCCAGATAGGATGGCAAAAGCGCCAATACGGCGTAATCTTCCACCGGGCCGTAATGGGTTCCCACGATGTGAAGAAACTGCGCCGGTACAATTCTAGGGACTTCACATAATGACGGCTTTGCGCCATGCCGGTCGTACCGCTTGAGGTGAACACTTCCTGCGGGATGAAACCGCCGGTTACGACTTTCATCGATTTGAAAAGGCTTATGGGCAGAAAAGGTATTTTTATGTATGCTGTCCACTGAGGCTGCATCGACGCCTAACGCTTTTATAAACCGTCCGTAAACATCGTTTTCAGCACTCTGGTATCTGAAGGCCTTCATTGCAAGCGCCTCGAAAGCCCGCCGCATCCCCTTTCTTAAGGGAAAAAATCCTGTCCGCAAAAAGAATTCGTATCGAACATCGCAATATTGTTTTTAGATGCAACACTCTGCCGTTCAAAAATTGTCTTGTTGTGTGCAAATATAGTGAAAGGACGGGCGATATCAAAAAACAGTGCCTTATCCGGGATGCCATGTATCCAAAACCGCTCCGGCCGCAATATTGGCCAAAGCAGAGGATTGGATTATTTTTATTAAATTTACGCTTCCTTAAACCGATAAATCGATAACCATAAAATACACAAGAAAAAAGATGAATTTAAAAACTGTTTGTTAGCATGGATAGTGGCTGTTATGGCCGTTTCCTTCGATAAATACGCAGACCTTCCTGACGGGATTTACGCTTCGGTGAAAACGGACAAGGGCACGGAACTGCTGCTCCGCCTGGATTACGAGAACACTCCGATGACGGTCGGCAATTTCGTTGCTTTAGCCGAAGGAACCATGAAAGGCGAACTTGATACCGCCTTTGCTGGTAAAAATATTACGACGGACTGGTATTCCATCGTGTGATACGCGGATTTATGATACAAGGCGGCGACCCCACCGGTACAGGTGCCGGAGGCCCGGATACGAATTTCTAACGAGACGTCGGATTCGGTAAAACACCGTCCGGGCGTTATAGCGATGGCAAATGCAGGTCCGGACACCAACGGCTCTCAGTTCTACATCACGGAAGCCGAAACACCGTGGCTGGACGGCAATTACACAGTATTCGGATGCCTTGTCAACCCCGAAGACGTATCGAAAGTCAGCACTGTGGAACAAGGCGACAGGATAAAGGGAAGTGAAGATAATCCGCCGTGGGGAAAAAAGCTGCCGATTGGGACGCTTACAAGGCTTTTTCGGAAAACAAGCCTCTGGTAGAAGCACGTAACAAAGCTATCGCCGAAGAAAAAAGCTGCAGCCGTGAAAGCGGCGGTGGATGCGAAATTCGCCGATGCAACGGTTACCGAAAGCGGCCTTAAAGTTCTGGTGACCGAAAAGGCAAAGGGCGCAGGTACAAGGCCGGAGAGCAGGCTACGGTACATTACACGGGAACGCTTGAAGACGGTACGATATTCGATTCGTCGGTAGCGCACGGCAAACCTTTACCTTTTTACTTTAGGTCGTGGAGAGGTGATAAAAGGCTGGACGAGGCCGTAGCCATGCTTCCCATAGGTACAAAAGCGACCGTTTATCTGCCTTCCGACCTGGCATACGGCCAGCGCGTGGTGCTGCCGGGGTTATACCTCCGGGGAGCCAATCTGATATTCGATATCGAAATACTGGAACCACAGAAATAAAAAGCAACTTAAAAAACGAACAATACAAATGCAGGACGGACTTTACGCAAAAATACGCACATCAAAGGCGACATACTGGTAAAGCTTTTGAGGATGAGAAAACTCCGGTTACGGTAGCCAATTTCGTGGGCCTTGCCGAAGGCTCGATTAAAAACACGGCAAAAAAAAGGTGAACCGTATTACGACGGACTGAAATTTCACCGTGTGATAAACGACTTCATGATACAGGGCGGCGACCCCAAAGGAACTGGCGCTGGCGGACCGGGATATCATTTCGACGATGAGTTCCATCCTTCGCTCAGACATGACGGACCGGGAGTGCTGTCCATGGCCAATGCCGGCCCAGGCACCAACGGCTCGCAGTTCTTCATAACGCACGTGGCTACACCATGGCTGGACGACAAACATACGGTATTCGGACGTGTGGTGGAAGGTCAGAATGTTGTTGATTCGATAGCTCAGGGCGATGAAATTAAAAGCGTCGAAATAATCCGCAAGGGGAAAGAGCCGAAAAATTCGATGCTCCGGGCAATATTCGCCAAAGCGGACGATAAAAAAGGAAAGACAGTTGGCCCTTAAGAAGCAGATAGAAGATGAACTCGGCAGGCTTTCTCAGGGTTTTGAAAAAACTCCGAGCGGACTGCGCATACGCATAGACAAACCGGGAGAAGGCCCGGAACGTAAAAGCCGGACAAGCGGCAACGGTACGTGCCGGTATGTTTCCTGACGGCAGGGTGTTCGATTCGTCTGTCCGCAGGAACGATCCGTTCACGTTTGTTGTTGGGCAGGGACGCGTGATACCCGGCTGGGACGAAGCTCTCCAACACCTTAACAAAGGGGCTAAAAGCTACCGTGATACTTCCTCCCGAACTGGCTTACGGGCAGTACGGGAGCAGGCGGCGTGATACCGCCAAATGCCATACTAAAGTTCGAAATAGAAGTATTGGGAACTAAGTAATAACAAAAAACCGGATGCAGATAAAAACCGCCGCCTTTAACAGGACGGCGGTTTTTTTTATAGAACATCGGTCATCGGCAGTTTGATATTTTTTTTTTCTGCTCACCGGTATAGGGTCGGCACGGAAATTGTTTCGTAATTTTACGGGAAAATACTAAAATATTTATATTATGATGATCAGGATACTGTCGTTCGTTTTGTCTTGCTTTGCTGTTCCCGCGTTGACAGCACAGACTGACCACAAACCATTAGCCCCGGTTGATGGAATACATAGCCTTACATATTCCATTTCTCTGAACGGTAATCAGTTAGGTACAAGGGTGAGGACTGTGAAAAACGTGGATACATGCGGTGATACTACCGTAGTCGAGCTGGAATGTTCCGATACGATGTCCCCGTATCAGGAAGCAAAAACCGTCCATGAATCGATTGTGGCAACGAATGATACTACATTTTATCTGGATAAAGGTGCCGAATGAATTTTTACGATCTGATGGAAAAAGTCTGGCGCTGAAAACATAGTCTGTGAAACCGGTGATATGGCACTCCCGGCATGATGTTAAAGTCGGCGACAGGCTTAAGGACTACTTCTTCAATGTGTCGGCAACCGTCCGTGTAATACTTTTTCCCAGTCCGTTAAAAGCCCACATGGCGTACTGTAATGGGAAAAACGAAGTGGAAACCCCGGCAGGGGAAAGTTCGGCTGTATAACTGTAAAAGATGTGTTGGATGTAGGTCAGGAGGGCGGCAAGTAACCTGGTACGGACTATTCGCCTGGCATAGAACAAGCGAGGCAGACGATTACAGCAGGTGAGGGCGATTTTAAGATGGAGCAGGTATTTACGCTCGTTTCTTTGGACAAACGATAAATGAAAAAAAATCCGCTCATTCGGGGCGGTTTTTTTCGTTTGTAAATGCCGGTTAGCCCATTCCGAACTGTGTCCCTCAGCCATTTTGACTCCTTCGTTGACATGCCATGGGTACAGCCAGTGGCCTGCATCGAGCGCCAGTTCCAGCCGTTTCGGGGCGCTCTTTATCACGCTAGGCCTGCGGCGCGTGGGCAGCACGTGACGCAAGTTGAATCCCCAATGAATAATATCCGGAATATTTATAAACGTGCGCAAATTTACCGTATCGTAACATGCGCCCGGACGTGTTTATGCGTGCTTGTATATTGGTCTGCTTTTTATTGATGAAACAGGTGCGGCCATCCCTCCTGCGCGGCCACGTTGTATTAGCCGGTAACGTCGCAGAAAAAAGCGGGATAGTGGCATACTAACCTTACTAAAACACATTATCACATTATAAATAAGCGAATTAATTCTTACTTTATTAGAATGGATAACAAAAAAAAAAAGCAACAATGATATAATTTATTTGTACGTTGTAGCAAATGCTCTCATTTGAATATAAACAAATGTACGCATTAATGGAGATAATGCAGAAAAACCATGAAGCATATACGACTCACTGCCCACTCTCCATTTGTAGATGTGTGAAAGTAACAATCCATTAATGGACAATAGGGTATATAAAGGACAGATTTCCCGTATATTCGTCTCCTTATTCCTGAATTATGAGCGTAAGTCACATAATTATGGAGAGATATCCACCCTTTAATGGGGAGAGCTGTCGGCAAATATTTGATGGAAATGCCCCCCTGAAAATCACAGGAGAATAGCCATACAATGGGCTGATACACAATAATTATTGGATAAACGTGGTCTGCTCCTGCAAACAGCAAGTTGTCTTTTCGTTAAACGAAAACAGGACGGTTTAACGGCGGAAACGCCGCCAAACCGCCTCCCCCCAAAAAAGCTCCGGAGTCGGCTTTGATTTTCCTTATGCCATCTCTATACATTTACTTTCCAATTACAGGATTTTTCTTGAATATCCCATAAATGAGCATATAATCCCTCATCTTTTAATAATTGTTCATGTGTCCCTAGCAATACGTAACTGAACGAAGTACTTGA